>Ga0194128_10000306_pt1 | contig 89862 bp, 94 predicted proteins | sample TA2KigCa65mmetaG_FD_148650 | JGI IMG/M metagenome (GOLD analysis project Ga0194128, IMG submission 148650) | Freshwater microbial communities from Lake Tanganyika, Tanzania - TA2015037 Kigoma Deep Cast 65m | ecosystem: Environmental > Aquatic > Freshwater > Lake | place: Tanzania: Lake...
ACCTCGTCGCGCTGAAGGTCATCAAGAGCATGCTCGACGCAGGCCTGTCGCTGCAGTCCGCGCGCAAGGCGCTCGACTACCTCAGGGAGCACCTGGCCGAGGACCTCGCGTCGGCGAGCCTCGTGATCGAGGGCAACCGGTCGGTCATGGCCCACACCGGCGACGCGATCGTCGACCTCGTGCGCAACGGCCAGGCCGTGCTCAACATCGTGCCGCTCGGAGGGCTCGTCGCCCAGCTCGACGCGAGCATCCACGAGATCGAGCCGCGTGCTGCGATCGCCGAGCGCGGGCCGGCCGCAGCGGTGGGCGCGGGAGGGTAGCGATCAGCGACCACGCCCGGCTCCCGCACGAGCAGGTGCGCTTCGCGCACAACTCGGAGCGGCAGTTCGCCAAGCTGCTCGACTTCTACGGCATCGCCTGGGAGTACGAGCCGCGCACGTTCACCCTCGAGGTCGACCGCGAGGGGAACCCGGCCCAGGCGTTCAGCCCCGACTTCTACCTCCCGGCCCAGGACCTCTACATCGAGATCACGACGCTGAACCAGAAGCTCGTGACGAAGAAGAACCGCAAGGCCCGCCGGTTGCGCGAGCTGCACCCGGAGGTGCGCATCAAGGTCCTGTACCAGCGCGACTACCTGAGCCTCCTCGTGAAGTACGGGCTGGAGGCACCGTCCCAGCTCGCCGACCAGCTCGGGGAGCCCCAGCCGTTGCGGCTCGAGCCCGACCGGGCCGGCTGGGTCGCGTCCGACGCACAGACCGCCTGATGGGCACCGAGGCGACGCCGCGCCATGGGCCGCTCGACGCCGAGCACCGCGCACTCGGCGCCCGGATGGCCGAGTTCGGCGGCTGGGAGATGCCGATCCAGTACGCCGGGGTGCTCGAGGAGCACCGCGCCTGCCGGGAGGGGGCGGTGGTCTTCGACGTGTCGCACCTCGGTTCGGTGCGCGTGACGGGCGCTGGTGGGCACTCGCTGCTGCAGTGGTCGTTCACCAACGACCACGATCGCATCGCGCCCGGCCGAGCGCAGTACACGCACCTGCTCGATCCCACCGACGCGCACGTGGTCGACGACGTCATCGTGTGGTGGGTGGCCACCGACGACTACCTGGTGATGCCGAACGCGTCCAACACCGACCGCATCGTGGGCGCGCTGTCCGACGGGCCCGCGCAGGCGCGCACCGACGGCGCCGTGTCGATGGTCGACGTCACGTCCGAGCGCGCCGTCCTGGCCGTCCAGGGCCCGGAGGCCCGCACCCGGCTGGCGAAGGTGGTCCCGCTGATGGCCGAGGTGGCCCGCTTCGCCGTCGCGCCGGCCGACTGGGACGGCGTCGGTTGCATCGTCGCCGGCACCGGCTACACGGGCGAGGACGGCGTGGAGGTGCACGTGCCGGTCGAGGCCGCCGGCGCGCTCTGGCGCGCGCTGCTCGAGGTCGGGATCGTCCCGGCCGGGCTCGGTGCCCGTGACACGCTGCGCCTCGAGGCCGGGTTGCCCCTGCACGGCCACGAGCTCGGGCCGGGGATCACGCCGCTGCAGGCGGGCCTGGGCTGGGTCGTGCGCTGGGACAAGGGAGACTTCCGGGGCCGCGGCGCGCTCGAAGCCGAACGCGAGCGCGGCGTCACCCGCCGCCTGCGGGGGCTGCTGGTGGAGGGCCGTCGGCCGCCGCGCGCCGGGTACGCGGTGCTCGTTGACGGCGAGGCGGTGGGGGTGGTGACGAGCGGGAACTTCTCGCCCACGCTCGGCCACGCGATCGCGCTCGCGTTCCTACCGCCCGACGTCGCCGACGGCGCGTCCGTGGCCGTCGACGTGCGGGGCGCCGCGGTCGCGGCCACCGTGGTGAAGCCGCCGTTCGTCGGGTCATGACGACGGGACGAGCGTCGAGAACCTTCGCGTGGGGTCTCGCGGGGATCGTCGCCGGCGCCTTCGCGCTGCGGGTGCTGGCCGCGTTTTGGTACGAGGACCACACCGGCGTCGCGGGCGACGGCATCTGGTATCTGGGCGTTGCCGGCCAGCTCGCCGCCGGCGACGGCTTCGTTGAGCCCCTCAACCTCATCACCACGGGTCGCGCCATCCCGAGCGCGTCGCACCCGCCGCTGTACCCCGTGTACCTCTCAATCGTCGACTTCGTCGGTGGTCAGTCGAGCCTTGTGCACCGGATCTGGTCGTGCGTTCCGGGTGGGGTCACGGTGCTGCTCGTCGGGCTGCTGGCCCGCGATCTCGCCGGCGAGCGGGCCGGGCTGCTCGCCGCGGGCCTCGCCGCGGTGTACCTGGACCTCGTGATCCAAGACGTGGTGCTCTGGTCGGAGGGCATGTACGCGGCCACGATCGTCGCGAGCCTGTGGTTGGCCTACCGCTTCCTGGGCCGCCCCACCTTGCTGCGCGCCGCGGTCCTGGGGGGAGCGGTGACGCTCGCGACTCTCACCCGGGCCGAGGCTGCGCTGCTCTACCTGGTGCTGTTCCTGCCGCTGGTGGCAGGGGCCTCGAGGCGTTCCGTCCGTCGGTGCGTCGAGTTCCTGGCCGTAGGGGGTGCGGTCGCCCTTGTGCTCTTTGCACCTTGGCTGCTGTATAACAACTCGGGCCGATTCGAACACCCCGTCGTGATCTCCACGGGCTTCGGGGGCTTGCTCGCCTCGGCGAACTGCGACAACACGTACACGGGCCCGTTCCTCGGTGGGTGGGGAGGGCTGTGCGCGCAAGGCCTGCCCGATCCGCTCCCCCGTGACGAGACTGAGACCGACACGATCTTCCGCCGGGCTGGCATTCGCTACGCGCGTGAGCACGCAGGTCGCCTTCCGGTTGTGGTGCCGGTGCGCGTTCTGCGTTCGTTCGGGCTGTGGAAACCTGTTGCGACAACTGTCGCGGACCTGCAGCTCCCGGAGGGGCGCGCCCGTTGGGTTGCCTACCCGGCGGTGGCGCAGTACTGGGCGTACCTCGCCGTCGCCGCGGCCGGGTTCTGGATCCTGCGGCGCCGGGGGGTGCGCGTGTGGCCCCTGGTCACCCCGGCCGTGGTCGTCGCGGTGATCAGCGTGATCGGCTACGGGACGATGCGCTTCCGCATCGCGTTCGAGGTGGTGCTCCCGGTGCTCGCCGCGGTGGCGCTCGACGCGTGGTGGGGCGCGCTCAGGTCGCGCCGCGGCGGACCTCGGATCGAGACGCCCGACGCGACTACCATCGCTGCCGACAGCTGATTACCCCGGACGGGAGAGTCCTCACCACCCACCGCGGCTGACCGTCGCGACGGGGGAGGGGCGCCGAAGGAGCAACCTCCCCGGAATCTCTCAGGCCCAAGAACCGCCCGGGGCAGGCGACTCTGGAGAGCAGGTCCGGCGCCGGGCGTTCGGGCCTCACCGACGGGGAAAGCCGGTGCGTCCCAGGGCGCAGCGGTGAATCTCTCAGGTCCCGCGACAGAGGGGGAGCGGGCCGCATGCCGCGGTCCGGACCCCGGCGTGCGTGGAGGCGGAGAGATGGCACACCAGCGGCGAGACATTTTCGAGGTTCGGCACCTCGGCCCCGACGAGGAGGCCCAGGCGAAGATGCTCGGCGCGCTGGGCTACCCGTCGCTCGACGCCCTGACGGACGCGGCGGTGCCCGCGGCGATCCGTCGCCGCGAGCCCCTCGACCTGCGGCCGCCGCTCACCGAGCCAGAGGCGATCACCGCGTTGCGCGCCCTCGCCGCGCAGAACTCGGTGCGGACGTCGTGCATCGGGCTCGGCTACGCCGACACCATCACGCCGGCCGTCATTCGCCGCAACGTGCTCGAGAACCCCGCGTGGTACACGGCGTACACGCCGTACCAGCCGGAGATCTCCCAGGGCCGGCTCGAGGCGTTGCTCAACTTCCAGACGATGGTCGCGGATCTCACCGCGATGGACCTCGCGAACGCGTCGTTGCTCGACGAGGCGACAGCCGCCGCCGAAGCGATGGCGATGTGCCGTCGGTTGGCGCCGAAAGGCGGCGACATATTCTTCGTCGACGCGGACTGCCATCCCCAGACGATCGCGGTCGTCGCGGGACGCGCCGAGCCGCTCGGGATCGAGATCGTGGTCGGCGACCCCGAGCGCGACCTGCCGGGAGTCGGGGTGTTCGGGTTGCTGGTCCAGTACCCGGGGAGCAGTGGCGAAGTGCGGGACCACGAGGCGTTGATCGAGCGGGCGCACGGCCAAGGGGCGATCGTCGCCGTGGCCGCCGACCTGCTCGCACTCACGATCCTGCGACCGCCGGGCGAGATCGGCGCGGACCTCGTGGTCGGCTCGGCGCAGCGCTTCGGCGTGCCGCTCGGCTTCGGCGGACCGCACGCCGCGTTCCTCGCATGCCGCGACGCCCACAGACGCACGATGCCGGGCCGCCTCGTGGGTGTGTCGGTCGACACGAAGGGCCGGCCCGCGCTGCGCCTGGCGCTGCAGACTCGTGAGCAGCACATCCGGCGTGAGAAGGCGACGAGCAACATCTGCACCGCGCAGGTGCTCCTCGCGGTGATCGCGGGGTGCTACGGCGCGTACCACGGGCCCGAGGGCCTGCGCGCGATCGCGACCAGCGTCCATGCGCTCACCCACGACCTGGCCGGCGCGCTGCGCGAGGCCGGCATCGGCGTGCCGACGGCCGTCCACTTCGACACCATCACCGCGCGCGTGCCCGATCGTGCGGATGCGGTGGTCGCCGCTGCGCTCGCGCGGGGCATCAACCTGCGCCGCGTCGACCAGGACACGGTCGGAATAGCGTTCGACGAGACGACGACCCGCGAGGTCGTGGAGGCAGTCGCGGCGGCGTTCGGCGTCGAGTCGCTCCGGGTGCCGGCAGTCGACGCGACCGACGCGATCCCGGGCGCGCTCCGCCGCACGAGCCCGTACCTCACCCACCCGGTGTTCCACGCCCACCGGTCCGAGACCGACATGCTGCGCTACCTGCGGCGCCTCTCGGACCGGGATCTCGCCCTCGACCGCACGATGATCCCCCTGGGCTCGTGCACGATGAAACTGAACGCCACCACCGAGATGGAGCCGATCACCTGGCCCGAGTGGGCGGGGATCCACCCGTTTGCCCCGCTCGACCAGGCCGGCGGCTACCGGGAGCTCTTCGCGGATCTCGAGCGCTGGCTCTGCGAGGTGACCGGCTACGACGCGGTGTCGCTGCAGCCAAACGCGGGCTCGCAAGGCGAGTTCGCCGGGCTGCTCGCGATCCGGGCCTATCACCGGAGTCGGGGCGACGAGCGGCGCGACGTCTGCCTCATCCCCGCCTCCGCGCACGGCACCAACGCGGCGAGCGCGGTGATGGCCGGGTTGCGGGTCGTGGTCGTCGCCACCGATGGCGACGGCAACATCGACCTCGACGACCTGAAGGCCAAGGTTGTGGAGCACAGCGCTCGCCTGGGCGCGCTGATGGCTACCTACCCGTCGACGCACGGCGTGTTCGAGGAGGGAATCGTCGTGGCCTGCGACGTGGTGCACGAGCACGGCGGCCAGGTGTACCTGGACGGCGCCAACCTCAACGCGCTCGTCGGCCTCGCCGCGCCCGGTCGGTTCGGTGCCGACGTGAGCCACCTGAACCTGCACAAGACGTTCTGCATCCCGCATGGCGGCGGTGGTCCGGGGGTCGGGCCGATCGGGGTGAGCGCCCACCTCGCGCCGTTCCTGCCGTCGCACCCGCTGGTCCCCGAATGCGGGCCCTCGGACGGCGGTATCGGCGCGGTTGCGGCTGCGCCCTGGGGTAGCGCGGGAATCCTACCGATCCCATGGGCATACGTGGCGATGATGGGGGCCGACGGGCTGCGCCGCGCCACGCAGGTCGCGATCCTCGCGGCGAACTACGTCGCGCACCGTCTCGCCGAGCACTATCCGGTGCTGTACACGGGCGCGCACGGCCTGGTTGCGCACGAGTGCATTCTCGACCTGCGGCCGATCACCGCGGCGACGGGGGTGACAGCGGAGGACGTCGCGAAGCGGCTGATCGACTACGGGTTCCACGCGCCGACGCTCAGCTTCCCGGTGCCGGGCACGCTGATGGTGGAGCCGACGGAGTCGGAGCCGTTGTCCGAGCTGGATCGGTTCTGCGACGCGATGGTTGCCATCCGCGAGGAGATCCGGCGCGTGGCGGCGGGGGAGTGGAGCCACGACGAGAGCCCGCTCGCGAACGCACCCCACCCGGCAGAGGACGTGGTCGCAGCAACCTGGGAGCATCCGTACAGCCGGGAGGAGGCCGCGTACCCGCTGGCGGGCCTGCGCGCCGCCAAGTACTGGGTACCGGTGAGCCGCATCGACAGCGTGTACGGGGACCGCAATGTCGTGTGCGCCTGCCCCCCGGTCGAGGTATACGCAGAGGGGTAGCGTCGCGGCCCATGGCGACCGGACAGCGGGGCATCTTCGCCCAGGGCACCAGAGCCTGCGAGCACCTCGAACTCGACCTGCGGCGCGGCGCGGGCGCTGACGTCGCGCTCGACGGTGCCGGTGCCGTCGTGGCCGCGCTCGCGTCGGAGACGCAGTGCTTCCTGTACCACGACGGCGGGGACCTCACGGGCTTCGTCGACGGCACCGAGAACCCGCCGGTCGAGGAAGGTCCGGAGGTCGCGCCGGTCCCGCACCGGGTGCGGGGCGAGGGCGGCGGCGGGTGAGTGCGAGGGTGCGCACGCGCGAGTGGTCGGGCGCCGACTACTACGACGTGCTCGGGGTGGAGCCCGATGCGCCGAGCGCCGTGGTCGACGACGCCTACCGACGCCGGGCCAAGGAGCTGCATCCCGACCGCAACCCCGATGCTGCGGCGGCCGAGCGGTTCAAGGAGGTCGTGGCCGCGTACCGGGTGCTGCGCGACCCGGTGACCCGCTCCGCCTACGACGAGTACCGGTTGCGCGTCGACATGGGCACGCTCTATGCGTCGGCCCCGGGACGGCGACCCGATCCCGGATCGCTGCGCACGATCGACCACCTGGCGCCGCCCCGGGTGCCGCGCCCGCGTCGACCCCTACCGGACTGGGCACGGACCACGATCAGCTGGGTGCTGATCGGCGCCGGGCTTGCGGTCGCGCTCTGGGCCCTGTTCGGCGAGCTGCCCGCGCCGAGCGAGGCCGACACCCCGGTCGCGGTGCAGGTGACGCTCGGGATCATGGCCGCGAAGCTCGTCGGCTGCGGCCTGATCGTGCACTGGTACCCCCAGCTACGCGCCCGCTGGCACTACTGACCCACTGATCTGGCCGAGGTCGGCGCCCGGTTTGGTGAGAGATGCGGGCTATGCGCTCCTCGACGCACGAACCCGGCGGGGTTCGGGTGTGGCGAGGGTGGTCGACGGGCGCGGGTGAAAACGATAGTTTCATTCGCGCATATGGGGGTTGCAGACCGGGTCGTGGAGCGGTCGGTGCGCGGCGTGCGGTCGCGGGCCGAGCAGGAGGTCCACGTCCTGCTCGAAGCCGCCTTCTCGGTGCTGCACCATGGCGGCATAAACGGGCTCACCGTGGCCGAGGTGCTGGCCGAGGCCGGGTTGTCGACGCGCGCGTTCTACCGCCACTTCGCCGGCAAGGACGAGCTCGTCCTCGCGCTGTTCGCCCGGGAGAGCGAGCGGGCGACGGCCAAGCGACGGGCGGCGATCGCCGGCGCGGGGTCACCCCGGGCGGCCCTCGATGCGTGGGTCGACGACGTGCTGGCACTGGGCTACGAACCGCGACGAGCGGCTCGGACGCGAGTGCTGCAGTCCGAGGGGACGAGACTCGCGCGCGAGTTCCCGAAGGACTTCGCTCGCATCAGGGGCGACGAGCTCTCGCCGCTCGTCGAGATCCTCGAACGTGGATGCGAGGACGGCACGTTCCCGGATGCCCGCCCGCAGCTCGACGCCCGCACGATCCACGCCGTCGTCTGGTCGCTCGCCAGCGCGCGCCTCGACGGTCTCGACCTGTCGGTCGGCGACGTGCGTGCGCACGTGATGCGATACTGCCTGCCCGCGCTCGGTGTGGGGAAGCGCCGCCCGTGACCGGGCTCTCTCCGGCCGACTCGCCGTACTACGACGCCGAGTACGAGACGATGTCGCGGGATCGGCTGGCCGACCTGCAGCTGGAGCTGCTGACCGAGACAGTGGCCTTCGCGTACGAGCACTCCGCCTTGACCAGGAAGACGTGGGACGCGGCCGGGATCACACCGGCCGACGTCCGCAGTTTGGACGACTTCACGGAGAAGGTGCCCTTCCTCGACAAGGACGCGCTGCGCCGGTTCCGTGACGAGCGGAAGGACCCGTACGGGGGTGTGCTGTGCCGCGACCAGAGTGAGCTCACCGCGATCAGCTCCACCTCGGGGACGACCGGTGACCCGACGCTCGTCCCCGAGGTGTGGGGCGGCGGCTTCGTGGGCCGGCCGGCGATCATGTATCGGGACTTCTGGGGGATGGGGGTACGACCCGGCGACCACGTCGCCCTCTTCCTCTTCACGTTCCGTGGCCCGACCTACGGGTTCGTGCAGCAGCTCGGCGCGATCCCGGTGCTCTTCGACTATGGCGTCGACGAGATCGAGCGCCTGCTCCGGTGCTCCCTGCAGTACCGCCCCACCGCCCTCTACAACTTCGGCGGCAGCATGATCAACGCCACTGAGGAGATCGCGGCGCGAGCCGGCATCGACCCCCGCGACGCGTTCAGCTCGTATCACGCCGTCGTTTTCGCCGGAGAGCCACTGGGTGAGCGGGCCCGCCGACTCGCCGACGCGTGGGGCATTGAGCTCTTCGAGCATTCCAACGTCGGCGACGTCACCGCGTGCTTCGAGTGCCCGGCACACGACGGCATGCACTTCTGGGAGGACATGGCCTACGTCGAGGGGATCGATCCGCTCGCGCTCGACCACCGCGACGCGCAGCCGGTCAGCGGTGACCGTGTGCGCTGCGAGCTGGTTGCGACCGCGCTGTCGAACCGGGTCGCACCCCTCGTGCGCTTTCGCTCCGACGACCTCGTCGAGATCGACCGGTCGCCGTGCGTGTGTGGCCGCACGCACGCCCGGATCTGGACGATCGGCCGCAAGGGTGACGAGGTCGTCGTGCAGGGCGCGTCGGTGCTGCCCGTCGACGTCTGGGCCGCGATCGAGTCGGTCGAGGCCTGCCGGCTCGGGCTCTTCCAGGTGGTCCGCCCCAATCGCGAGTCGGACGAGCTGCGCCTGCGGGTCGGATACCAGGACACCCCGGAGGGGCGCCTGGGCTCCCTGGTCGAGGAGGTCGCCGACGCGGTGCGAGCGGCGGTCGGCGTCGAGCCGGTAATCGAACTGGTCGCCAACGAGGAGCTCCTACGGCTCGGCCCGCCGCACAAGATCCCGCGGGTGACGGCGCGGTGAGCCGGTCGGTGGCGTGGGGCGTCGGGCAGTACGAGGTGTCGGACCGCACCCGCGTCGCGTGGGAGGTCGGCCATGACGAGATCGACCGGGCGATCGGTGCCGGGTCGACCGTGCTGGCCGGCCTGGGCATCAGTGCGGGCGATCGGGTGCTGTTCACGTCGATGCTGTCCGAGGCGGTTCACTTCTGGCCGCTCGTCCTCGCGACGATGCTCGCCGGCGCGCAGCTGTCCTGCGCAGACGCGGCCCGCGGGGAGGCGCGGCGGGTGCGGATGTTCACCCGGCTGCTGGCGTATCGCGCCGTGCTCGGGATCACCCCGGCTGTTCTCGACGGGCTCGACGAGCTCGGTGCCGATTACACCGACGTGCTCGGCCGCGTGCCCGTGATCGGAGCGCGCCCGGGCGCGTACGAGCGGCTGGCGGGCACCGGGCTCGCGCCGCATGACTTCGTGCTCGCCGGACCGGCCGTGGCGATCGCCACCGAGCCGGGCGGTCCCGCGTGGGTAAACCGTGACGAGTGGGAGCTCGACATCGACGACGGGTGGGTGACCGTCACGAGCCGCCGGCCGCGGCTGACGGGGTTCGACCGGGTGCGCACCGCGGTGCGCGCCTCGGTGGTGGACGGGCACGGGCTGGTCCCGGCTCGATCGTGGCCCGATCGGGGGCCGAGACCGTGAAGGAGCAGCCGTGCAGCCGTTGATCAGCGCCGACAACCATGTGTTCGAACCCGCGACGCTGTGGGAGGAGCGCCTGCCCGCGTCGATGCGCGAGCGCGGCCCGCGGCTCGTGGTCGACGGCGACTGGTACGTGATGGCCCTGGAAGGCATGCCAAACCGCAAGCTGACCCGTGTGACACCTCCCTCGGAGTCTGCGGCGGCCTCGGGCCGCGACGCCGAGCGCAACGCAGAGAAGCAGCGGCGCCGGGCGGTGCTCGGCCGTAGCGGCGGTGCCGACGTCGACGACCGGAAGCGCGACATGGCGATGGACGGTGTCGTCGCGGAGGTGATCTACCCGACGTTCGGGCTCTTCGTGGACATGATCGAGGACGCGGAGCTCGCGATGGCCTGCGCGCGGGTCTACAACGACTGGCTGGCCGACACCTTCATCGGCGCGGGCGAGGTGTTCGTGCCGAGTGCCATCGTGCCGATCCGCGACGTGCCGAGCGCGACGGCCGAGATGGAACGCGTCGCCGGCCTCGGGTTCCGCTCGGCGCTCATCCCGACGACACCGCCCCCCGGCATCCCGTACAACCGTCCCGAGTACGACCCGATCTGGGCGGTCGCGGCCGAGGCGACGATGCCGCTCTCACTGCACACGGGAACAGGCGCGCTGCCGAGCGCGGAGAAGGGACCGGGCGGGGCGGTGATCAACTACGCCAAGGTCGGGCTGCTCTCGGCGGAGACGCTGTGCTACTTCGCGGCGTCGGGGGTGCTGGAGCGGTTCCCCGGCCTGCGGCTCGTGTTCGTGGAGACCGGTGCCGGCTGGTTCGCGTACTGCTGCGAGCGCATGGACGAGGCGTTCGAGGAGCACGAGCAGTGGGTGAGACCGAAACTGGCCGAACGACCGAGCCACTACGCGAAGAGCCAGTGCTTCGTGACCCTCGGCGCCGACCGGGCGCCGCTGCTCGCCCGAGAGATCACGGGGATCGGACCACTGCTCTGGGCCAGCGACTACCCGCACCCCGAGGGGACGTTTCCGCACAGCCAGGAAGCGGTCACCCGCATCTTCGAAGGGCTGAGCGACGCGGACCTCGCGGCGGTCACGCACGACAACGCCGCCCGGCTCTACGGGATCTCGGCATGAACGAGGGCGACGGGCTGACGATGCGGGACCGCACGGCGATCGTGGGCGTGGGCGCCACGCCGTACTACAAGCGCGGCGAGTCCGTGCCGCAGCTCCCAATGGAGCTCGCGGCGAAGGCGCTGCTCGCCGCGTGTGCCGATGCGGGGCTCGACGTGCACGACGTCGACGGGTTTGCGCTCTACTCGATGGGCTTCGACACGAGCCTGTTCGCGCAGTGGCTGGGCATCGACGTGCGCTTCGCGGGGATGCTCACCGGCGGGGGTGGGGGAGCGGCCGGTTCGGTGGGCCTGGCCGCGGCTGCGATCGTGAGCGGCCAGGCCGACTGCGTCGCGTCGATCATGACGCTGCAACAGGCCGCGTCGCGCTTCGGTGCCAGTTACGCGCCGAGGGGCAAGCCCGGCGCCACCTACAGCGCACCGCCGTCGCCGGAGGGCAGCTTCATCCAGCCGTCGGGGCTGATGGGTCCGGGACAGATGTTCGCGGTCCTCGCGCAGCGGCACATGCACCGGTACGGCACCACGCGCGAGCACTTCGCTGAGGTGGCGATCAGCACGCGCAACAACGCGATCCGACGGCCGACCGCGTTGATGCAGAAGCCGCTCACACTCGACGAGTACTTCGACGCTCGGATGATCGCCGACCCGCTGTGCTTGTTCGACTTCTGCCTGGAGTGCGACGGCGCCGTTGCCGTGATCACAATGAGCGCGGAGCGGGCTTGTGACTGCGCGCAACCACCGGTGTACGTGGCTGCGTCCGCGAACGGCGGGGCCGGCAAGTGGGGACAGGCGATCACGTGGTTCGGCATGCCCGACGAGTACTTCGCCTCCAGTGGTCACCGGACCGTCGCCGCCGACGCGTACCGCATGGCCGACATCGGTCCGGCCGACGTCGACGTGGCGCTGCTCTACGACCACTTCTCGCCGATGGTGATCATGCAGCTCGAGGACTACGGGTTCTGCCCGATCGGCGAAGGGGGCCGGTTCGTCGCGGACGGCAACATCCGGTGGCCGACGGGCTCGTTGCCGGTGAACACCCACGGCGGCAATCTGAGCGAGGCGTACATCATCGGCATGACGCACGTGAAGGAGGCCGTCGAGCAGCTACGCGGCACTGCCGTCAACCAGGTGGAGGGTGCAGAGGTCGCGCTCGTCACCGGCGGCCCCGCCTCGATTCCGGTCTCCAACCTCGTCCTCCACCGCTAGGAGCACCCAGATGCAGGGAGTCCCCCCGGCCGACGTGATCCGCCTCATGCCGAACGTGTGGACCGAGCCGTTCTGGCGCGCCACCGCCGAGCACCGGATGGTGGTGCCGCGCTGCACCGCTTGCGGCACCTTCCGCTTGCCGCCGACGCCATTCTGCCCATCGTGTGCGTCACAGGACCTGGAGTGGGTCGAGCACGACGGGCGCGGCACGATCTACAGCTTCACGGTGATCCGCCACGCGGTGATTCCCGACGTGCTCGACGCGCTGCCGTTGATCGCGGCCGTGGTCGAGCTGCCCGGCACCGGTGGTTGCCGGCTGGTGGGCAACGTCGTGGGGGTCGCGCCGGAGGAGGTCCGCATCAGCCAGGAGGTCACGGTCGACTGGTACGACGTGCGCGAGGGCGAGACCGTGCCGGTGTTCCGGCTCGCGTGAGTGCCTGATGTCACCGACGCGACGGCTCGTGCTCCACGACGTGCTCGCGCAGCACGCGCGAGCACGAGGCGCGGAGCTGGCCGTCGGCGACGGTGACGTGCTTCTGACGTGGTCGGAGCTCGCGGAGCGGGTCGACCGGTGCGCGGGGGCGCTCCGCGCGGAGGGCGTGGGCAGGGGCGATCGGGTGCTCTGGCTCGGCCAGAACAGCTTTCGGGTGCTGGAGCTGCTCCTCGGGTGCTCACGCCTCGGGGCGCTGTTCTGTGCCGCGAACTGGCGGCAGCGGGCGGGCGAGCTGGCCTTCGTGGTCGACGACCTCACGCCGGCTGTGCTGTTCACCCAGGCCGAGGAGGTGGGCGACGAGGTGGCAGCCGGGCTGAGCGTCGCGGACCATCGAGCCCGGACGATCCGGCACGACGCCGATGGTGCCGAGGGGTACGAGGCATGGTGCGCTAGCGCGCCGGCACGCGAGATCGACGACCTGACGGAGCCCGGCGACGCGCTGCTCTGCACGTACACGGCGGCGTTCGACGGGCGGCCGAACGCGGCGATGCTCCCGCACCGCGCGATTGTCGCCCAGGGGCTGCTGATGGGGCCGTGGATGGGGGTGAGTGCCCGGTCGCGGTACCTCGCGGCGGGGCCGTTGTTCCACGTGGGCGTGTGGATGGAGGGCTTCGCGACGTTCCTCGCCGGCGGTGCCAACGTGTTCGTGCGCCGCAGCGACGGTGAGGCGCTGTGCCGGGCTATCGCGGACTTCGGTTGCACGAGCGGGTACGTGGTGGGACCGATGGTGGACGCGGTGGTTGCGGCGAACGAGGGCGGCCGCTTCGACCTGTCGTCGATGCGCGGCCGGCGTGGGCATCCGGCGTACGACGCCTGGGTCGGGGTGGACGACTCGCCGTGGGGCCGTCGGCCCGGCGGGTACGGGCAGACGGAGACGATGGGCATGTCGACGTTCGCGCTCCTGTCGTCGGCCGACGAGCTCGGCACGCACGGGCGGCCGTCGCCGCTGGTGCAGGTGCGCGTGGTCGACCCCGACGGCGCCGACGTGCCGGTCGGGGAGACCGGCGAGATCCTGGTGCGGGGCGAGACCGTGATGTGCGGGTACTGGAACCGGCCCGAGCTCAACGCGGTTCGGTCGCGGGGGGGCTGGCACCACACCAACGACCTCGGTTGCTACGAGGTCGATGGGTCGTTCTCGTTCGTCGCGCCGAAGGGACGGATGCTCAAGAGCGGGGCGGAGAACATCTACCCCGAGGAGGTGGAGCAGGCGCTGCGGACGCACCCGGCGGTTGCTGAGGTCGCGGTGATCGGCGTGCCCGACGAGGTGTGGGTGCAGAGCGTGAAGGCGATCGTCGTGCGGCAGGCGGCAGCGACCGTGACCGAGGCGGAGCTGATCGAGCATTGCCGGGCGCGTATCGCCGGGTACAAGAAGCCGCGTACGGTCGTCTTCGTCGAGGCGCTGCCGCGCGCCGGCTGGCAGGTCGACTACGCCGCGCTCGACGCCGCACACGGCGGCGGCAGCTACCCTGGCGGCAACAACCGCCCCGTCTGACCGGCACGCCCTCCCTCCTTCCCCCCGGGTTGTTGCCGGAGGAGCGGTATGCGCTCCTCAGCGCACAATCTCGCCCAACGGGGCCGGGGCCAAACTCGAAGTGCAGATCGGCGCCACGGAGGTGCTCGCCGAGCGTTGTCACCACGAGGGGTCCCTCGGCCGCACTGTGCGAAGGGGCGGTTCCGCGGAGCCGCCGTTGCGGAGATGCTGGCCGAGTGCAAGCCTGGTGTCCGTGGCATCGAGCGTAGGAGTGCTGCTGGGACTTGGGTACCTCGTCGGACTCGTCGCCGCCCTGTGGTGCGGGCGGGACCTCCGCCGGATCCCGACCCGGGTGTGGTTCTCGTCGGGTTTCGACGAGCGGGCGTGGTACTGGGGTCTCGGCATCTGGTGGGTTCTCGGCGGCTGGGGCGCGCTCGTCCTCGCCCTCGTGTGGCGTCGCAGCGACGCGCGCGTTGCCCTCCACGAGGAGATGATCGACTCCCGGGCGCTCCGGCGCCTTCGCCCGGTGTCCCCGGATCTGGTTCGGTCGCCGGACCGGTCCCGCCGGGCGATGTTCCGTCGCCAGGCGTGAGCAGGCGGTTCCGCGGAACCGCCGTTCAGGTGAGGCTGCGGCGGGTGTCCTTCCTCAGTAGGACGAGGTGCGGGTCCTCGGCAGGGCTCGCGTCGAGCTCGGGCACCAGGAGGAGGTAGCAGGCACTGGCCTCGGGGCTCTCGGCTCGCTCCCTTTCCCAGGCGCCGCGGCAGGGGCGAGCGGCTCGGGCTCTGGGCGCGCGCTCGTCGGGGGTGGTGCGGCTAGCGCGCTGGGCAAGAGGACACCTGACCCGCGGAGTCGCGTGCTCAAAGGCGGAAGTAACATAACGAGGATTATGGGCGGTCCGGCTGCGGCGGGGGGAAGCGGTTGTCGGGTCAAGTCGAGCATTCAGCTCAAGACCCGGTCGCGTCCGTTGTCGAGATGGGTGCGCCTAGGCTCAAGAACGCCGACGGCCCCTGGTCCACCCTGCCCGGATCGGGGGCCTCGGCATTTCCCGACGCCTCCCCCGTCAGCGGGCAAGATATCGGGACATGTGGTGTCCGGTGTGTGGCGACGAGTTCGTGGCGAGTGTGACCCGCTGCCCCGACCACGGCGTCGCGCTCGTGGTCGACCGGCCGACGATATCGCACGAGCCGCCGCACGCCGCCCCCTATGCTCAGGAGTCCCCTCCCGTGCCCGAGTCCCCGCCGCTGCCCGAGCCCGACGAGGTCGTCGAGTACGACCTCAGCGCCTGGACTGCCGACCAGCACGACGGTGTCGCCGCGTGGCTCGTCGCCGAGAACGTCGCCTACGCGTGGCCCGAGCCGGGAGTGCTGGCGGTTCCGCGGAATCGCGCGGACGACGTCGAGGAGGCCCTCGGCTACCTCGCGTCCGATTCCGACTGAACCCGGCGATCAGGCTTCGGGAACGACGCCCGCGTCGACCAGCACCTCGAGCACGCCCGCGGCCAGCTGCATCTCGGCCAGGTTCTCGATCGGCACCCATTCTGCCTCGGTCGCGTCGTCGGCGGCCTCGGGCTCGAGTGCGGGGTCGTACACATCGACGAAGAAGTCGAGGATCACGAAGTGGTATGGGGGATCCGCAGCCAGGTCGATGCGCTCCACCCAGCCGAGGAACCGCTCCACCACCACCTCGAGGCCCGTCTCCTCGGCGACCTCGCGCACCACCGCCTCGCGCAGGTCCTCGCCCAGCTCCACCCGCCCGCCCGGTACCGACCACGCGCCCTGACCCGGTCCGTGGCCCCGTCGCACCAGGAGGATCTCGTCGTCGCGCCGCGCGACCGCTGCGACCGCGACGACCGGCGCGTTCATCACTCCGGCGCCTGCGCCTTCGGCGGGTGCCGCTCGGGCCCCGCTCCGCGTCTGCCTCTGTCCGCATGACTCGTGGCTCCGCTCATTCCCGCAGGCTCCGGTGCATCACGAGGGCCCGCGCGGTGAGCCCCGCGCCCTCGAAGAAGTTCTTCGCGGCCCGGTGCCCGGGCAGCGCGAGCGCGTCGATACCGACACATCCGCGTTCGCGGCACCATGTCACCATCGCGGCGAGCACCTGCTCCCCCACTCCCACGCCGCGTGCGTCGGGTGTGACGTAGAGCTCGTCGATCACTCCGAGGTCCTCGCCGTCGTGCAGCGGCTCCACGACGCACACGCCGAAACCCACGACCGCGCCTTCGATCGTTCCCGCGACCACGCACACGTCGTCGCGGCCGATGAGTGCCTCGAAGGCCGCGGCATCGGGGGCGAACCGGGCTTCGCGTTGGGACCACACGGCGCCGCCGCGCATGGGCGTGAGCTCGGCGCGCAGCTCCTCGGTGAGCGCCACGATCACCCCGACGTCATCGGCGACCGCGAAGCGGGCGGCTTCCACGCTCAGTCCGTGAGCTGGGTGATCTTGCCGAGGATCGTGTTGCGGCCCCGGTGCGCGGATTCGTAGGCGCGCACCGCGGCGAGCTCATCCGGGGTGAGGCCGTCGAGTCGGTCAACCACCTGCGACGCCGAGAGCTGGTCGTAGTCGGGAATCGCGAGCGCGGGCACCTCGACCGGCGGGGCGACCGCCGCCTCGGGTGCAGGCGCGCCTCGGGGCGCGGGCGCTCCGCCGCCGGGCGAACCGTTGCCGTTGCGTGGCATCAAGAGGCCGTTGATCTTCTGGTCGGCCATCTGGCGCACCTCGCCGACGCGCTGCTCGGCCTGCTGGCGCACCACGGGGCCGGCGAACTTCACCGCGAGCTGGCCGACGGACTTGTACCGGTTCGCCTGCTGCTGGGCCTGCTTGCGCTGCTGGTCGAGCTCGGTCTGACCACGGGCCACGAACATCTTGAAAAAGGTCGGCACGGTGTCCCTGGCGAACATCGCGATGCCGATCGGCGCGTGGACAAACAGGTCGACGCAGCGCTCGACCGGCTTCTTCTCCGGGATCACGGCCGCAGTCTACGGCGGCTGAGACCGAGGACCAGGGCCCCGAGCAGGCCACCGAAGCACGCCCACTCCACCCAGTCGCCGAAACGCACGTAGGGTGTCTTTCCGGTGACCGTGGTGACCCGCGCCGTGACGACCTGGTTGTGGAACAGGCGCGTAGTGTGCGACACGCGCCCCGATGCGTCGATGACGGCACTGATCCCCGAGATCGACGCCTGGAGCAGCGGGCGCGCGGTCGCGGCGGCGCTCATCTGGCTCAGCGCAAGGTGCTGCTCGGCGTTCGGTGACCGTCGGTACGACCGGTTGTTCGTCGTCACGACGAGCATCTGCGCGCCGTCGCGCACCGCGGTGCGCACCAGTGGTCCGAACGCGGACTCGAAGCAGATCGCGGTGCCGACGCGGGTGTCGCCGATGTCGAAGGTGACCGTGCGGTCCCCGGGATCGAAGTCCGTGGGTACCTGCTCCAGCTCGCTGACGAAGTCGAGAGTGTCGCGCCAGGGCACGTATTCACCGAAGGGCACGAGGTGCTGCTTCGCGTAGGTGGCGACGAGTGCACCCGAGGGCGAGTACAAGCGGTTCGCGTTGTAGCGCTTGCCCGGCGTCTGCTCGTCGATGGCGTTGAGCACCACGTAGCTGCCGTGCCGGCGCGCGATCTCCGCGATCTCGGCACGCAGGCCCGGGTCAACCTCGGGGTCGCTCTGCAGTCCCGACTCGGGGAGCACGATGAGGTCGTAACGGCCGCGCAGCCGACGCGCGAGCTCGAGATGGCTGCGAGTGAGGTACTCGCGGTCCACCTCGGCCGGCGTGAGGCGCCGGTTGAGGTCGTTGCCCTGAAGCATCGCCACCCGGAGCTGCCCGGTCGCGGTCGGGGTGTAGCGGAACATGTCGAGCAGCGACACCACGAGCACGACCAGGGCGAGACCGCCCACCGCGAAGGTGCGGGCTCGCGACCGACCGGGGTCAGACCGCCAGACGACGACGGCCTCGAGGATCAACGCGTTCACGAGCACCACGAGGAAGGTGACGAGTGGCACGCCGCCCCACTCCGCCAGCGCCCGGGCGAAGGGCAGGTCGTGCAGGGCAACGCCGGTCTGGCCCCAGGCGAACCCACCCAGCGGCCAACGGGTGCGTAACGCTTCGGCGAGCACCCACGCGGCCGCGACGACGAACGGCGAGCGGACCCGCAACCGCCCGAGACCGCCGACGACCGCGCCCGCGGCCGCCCAGTACGCGGACTGTGCGACGAGCAACGGCACGATCGCGATCGCACCGAAGTACACGGCCCACCAGAGGTGGAGACCGAAGAACGCGAGGCCGCCGACGAAGCCGAACAGCGCGGCACGTCCCGGCCCGGCGTCGCGCCATGCCCAGCACAGCGGCACCAGCGCGACGAACGCGAGCGGCCCCCAGTCGAAGCCTGGGAACGCGAGCGCGAGCAGCAGACCCGAGGCGACCGCGGCGAGCGCACCCGGGAGCAGCGATCGTGCGCCCCCGGGTGGTTGCGTCACACGCAGTCCCGGCAGAGGTTCCGCTTGGGGTCGGGACGCTGGCTCAACGGCTTCACCATAAAGCAGAACTCGCAGAGGAACTCGTCGTCGCGGCGCGGCACGATCTTGCCGGAACCGTCTCCGCGGTCGTCGGGCTCGGCCTCCTCGTCCTCGAGCTCGGCCTCCTCCTCGTCCATCCGCTCCGCGGCGGTCCGCTCCGCGAGCAGCACGTCGAGGGGCTCCTCCACGTCGTCGGGGTGGAGCTCCTCCTCGAGGTCGACGATCTCGTCTTCATCTTCGTCGGCCGAATCGTCGGAAGCCTTCGAGGCCTTGCCCTTTCGCCGAGGCGTGGGCACGACCGGATCCACGACGACCTCGCCGATCTCGAGGTCGGCGTCCTCGTCGTCGAGATTCGCCTCCTCCTCGTCGTCGAGATTCGCCTCCTCCTCGTCGTCGAGATCCGCCTCCTCCTCGAGGTCGAGATCCGCCTCCTCCTCGAGGTCGGGATCCTCGTCGAAGTTGTCGTCGGACATCCTTGCCTTTCGGGGGTTCGGGGGCGCGCACTATACCGCCGCGTCTGAGCGTCGACGCCCCACCTGCCGCTGGGTCGCCCCGTGTCCCCGCCCGCCGGCTGAAGCGGGGCCCAGGAGACCGTTGGGGCCACTGCTTGGCCCGGCCGACGGCCGCCGGCGGGTTATCGCAGCGTTCTCTACTTGGTCTCCTGAGCCCCGAGCCCTCGCGTTGCCCCGTCCGGAACCGGTGCCGGCGGCGAGCTGCAGGCGCCGGGACGGCGCGGGTCGAAGGCGCACTCGGTATGCAACGAGAACGCGCCCCCCTGTGTCAAGCGCAACGGTCGTGCGCGCCGAGCCCGTGACCTGCGGACTCGCGCGTCGGTCCTGGTCAACGCACCAGAGGATTTTTCGTGCCGGCGCGACGTGGGCGCGGAGCTCTCACCGGCTGCCACCCTTTGCCTCCCTGTTGCGCGCGGAGTGTCACTGCGCGGCGCGCCGCGCCTCCGCCGCGCGTTCCGCCGCGAGGCGTTCGAGCTCGTAGACCTCGTGGTCCGCGAACTGCATCGCCGCTGCGATCGCGCGGTGGCCGGCCCGCTCTGCGATGAGCCGGTGCATGTCCTGGGCGACCGTTCGGTACGCGGGATGGCCCTGGGGCGTGGTGCGCAGCTCGATGAGATGCATCGCCTCGCGCGCGTTCATCTGCATCGCGAAGCGGATCCGGAACGCCAGCGCCACCGCGTACGAGGCCTGCGAAGGGAACCGCAGCACCATCGCGCTGTGAAGCGCGGCGGAGCGGTTGAGGGCAGTCACGAAGATGGACTCGGAGCCGGCTTCGGTCACCGCCTCCGGCACCATGTAGCCGTGCGTGGGGCTGAGCGGCTGCCACTCGATCGTGAGCATGCGGTGACGTTGCAGGTCGCGAAACGCCCCGTAGTCGGCGAGGACGTCGAAGCGGTAGTCGGTGCGCTCGAACGCCCGACCCGGCCGGTGGCGGCGGTTGGCGCGCTCTCCCACGTAGGCCTGAAGCACCGCAACCCGCTCGTCGGCCGACAGCTGTCGCACCCGGGCGAGGATCTGGTCATCGGCCAGGTTCGTGTGCGGGTAGCAGACCGCGGCGAGCACCTTGTCCTCGCCTTCGGGATCGAAGTCGGTGAGCGTCACCGGCATCCGGGGTCCGGGCTCCTCGAAGCCGAAGACCCGCCGCACCACGGCCTCGGTGTGCTCTCGGGTCTCGGCCAGATAGCTGGACCAGGCGCCACCGCGCTCGGGTCGGTCGACCCGGCTGAGGAACGACGGCACCACCTTGCGGAGCTCCGAGAGGATCAGCTCGGAGTAGGCGCGGGCCTCCGGCAAGGGGTGCGCGCGCATCCGCAGCAGCAACGCTTCGTACGCCTGTCCCGTCCCGTAGATGCCCACGTTGGACAGCGTCGCCGCGGGCAGCATCCCGCGCACCGCGTCGCACGCCTTCGCCTTGATGGTCTGCTTGTAGACGAAGTCGGAGTCGCCGGGCTCCTTCGGGTACCGATCGCGCGCCCAGTCGAGCATGCGCGGCAGCAGCTCCGAGTAGGCCGCGAACAAGCGATCCATCTCCGCGATGTAGAGCGCGCCGAGCGGCGAGTCGAGCACCTCGGGAGGACGGAGGTACCGGTAGCGGCCGCCGAGGCGGCTGTCGTAGGGGATGTAGCGCGTCGACTGCTCGAGGTACGCCATGAGTCGACCCCACTCGAGCACCTTCGTGAGCAGGTTCGACGCCTGTTCACACGCAAGATGGACACCGCCGAGCTGGGCGACGGAGTCGTCGCCGTACTCGAGGAACACGCGGTCGTAGAGCTCCTCGGCGCGTCGCAGCCCCGTGCTCGCGTCGAAGGTCAGGTCGCCGCTCACGTCGAGCGATCCGACGAACTCGTCGAGGAACAGGCGGCGGAGGCTCTTGTCGGAGCGCGAGTAGCGAGCGAACAGCGCGCCCTTCACGACCTCGGGCAGGTTCACGAGCGCGAAGACCGGGCCGTCGAGGTTCGTGAAGTACGGGCGGAGGACGTCGCGCTCCGCGCTGCTGAACCGCTCCGCCACGTACTGCATCGGACCGACGAGGCTACCGGCGTGCCGGGCCGGGCCCGGGGATCGCGATCGTCAGAGCCGCGGCGGAGGCGACCACCGCGGCACGGGCCGGCGGAGGGGTCGCCGGAGCCGACCATCAGACCAGCAGCCTGATGGCGCCGGGCACGATTGCGGCGCCGAGCCGGGTGACCGCCCCGGCCGGGTGGCCGTCGGCGAGCACCGGCAGCGCCCGGCCGTCGACCGTCACCTCCACGGCGCGCCCCGACCCGGTCGCGATCCGGGGGTGCGGGACGTGGTTGCCCGTCGGGAGCCGGGCCCTGAGGGCCCGCCGCTCGCGCCGCGCCAGGGCGTACACCTGCACCTCGAGCCGCCCGTCGCCGGGGTGGCCGCGCGGCACCACGTCGGCAGTCCCGAGGAACTGGCCGCTCGCCACCACAACCGTCGTGGCCGGTCCCCGGTGCAGCTCCCGGCCGTCGACGCACACCCGGACGTCGGTCGAGCGGGTGGTCGCCCGCAGGCCTGCCGGCGACGTGCCGACGACGACGAGGTTGAGGGCAAACGGCACCGTCGCGCCGTCGAGCGCGATCCCGTCGAGTGGGAGCGCCAGGCCGGCGGGCGCGCGGGCGTCCTCACCTGGCCCGCTCTCGCCGAGCCCGAGGGCCCGGGCGAGGTCGGATCCGGTGGGACGGAAGGCCACGAGTGCACCGGGGTGGCGGTGTGCCGCGGCGGCGAGCGCGGCGTCGTTGCCGGCCACCTCGAAGTCGACCGGTCCGTTCACCGGCTCGCCCCAGTCCCTGTCCTTGCGCAGGGTCATCGGGCGGGTCTCACGGCCGAACGAGGCTCGACGCGGCGACCACCCCACGGAAGCACTCGTCGGCAGCCGCTCGCGCGACGGCCGCGGTGTCGGGATCGGGCGCGACGTCCGCGACCTGGCGGAGCAGGTCGATCACCTGCTTCACGTGGCGCACAAAGTCGCCGCCGGTGAGCTCGTCCTCGTCGCCGAGCACGTCGGCGAGCGTGTCGCCGTCCGCCCAGGCGTGCAACGCGCCGGCCAGCCCCGGATCGGGGGGCCGCGTCTCGGGCAGTCCCGCGTCGTCCTCGTTCGCGCTCAGCGCGCGCCACAGGCGGTCGATCGCCCGCGCGCGCTTGGCGACCCGGCTTGAGGGCCAGTGCGGCGGTGGTAGGCCGCGCTGTCCGTCGGGACCCCGCCGCTCGTAGGTGAAGCACGACATCACCGCCGCGAGCTCGGGCGGGTCGAGGCCGTCGAGCAGGTGCTCGCGGATCGACTCGGCCAGCAGCAGGTCGGTCTCCGCGTAGATCCGGGTCAGGAGGCGGCCGCCATCGGTGAGCGACCAGCCATCGACGTAGCCCCACGACTCGAGGACGCGTAGCACCCGGTCGAACTGGCGAGCCAGGCTCTCGCTGCGTCCCTTCACCCGGCGTTCGAGCCGGGCGACCTCGCGGGTGAGGCGGTCGAGTGCCACGGCCGCCCGGAGGTGCAGCGCGAGCTCGGGACATCCGGCCACGGGGTGGGCCGCGATCTCGGCTGCCCGGCGCTCGTCCTCGGCCGCTGCGGGATCGGGGGTGAGCGGCGCGGAGAGGTCGGCCCGGCGCAACGCGGTGAGCACTTCCTTGCGGAAGGCGCTGCTGCGAGGCGCGTACTGCCGCGGCATCTCGATCGTGGTGATCCGCTGGGGTGGTTCGTCGAAGTCGGCTGCGCCGAGGCGCACCAGGTTGCGGTTGACACCCAACGCCAGGACCCGGGCGCCGCGGCGCGAGCCCTCGTGCTTGAGCACGACGGCCGCGCTCCCGCCGCGTCGGGCGCGAACCACGTCGCCCGGGCGCAGCCGGTCGATCGCCTCGGTGACTCGGCGGGCGCGTTGGGGATCGTGGCGGGTCTCGTCGCGGGCCCGCAGGAGCGCGCGGTACTCGTCGAGGTCGCCGCGCTCGCAGCAGGCGAGGTCGCGTTGGCGGGCCAGCGCCTCCTGGCTGCGCTCGAGCCGGCGCTCGAGGCCCACCACGTCTCGATCGGCCCGGTACTGCGCGAACGACAGGTTGAGGAGGTGGTGCGCCTCTTCGGCGGCGTAGCGGGACACAAGGTTCGCGGCCATGTTGAAGGTCGGTCGGAACGACGACGTGAGCGCGTACGTACGGCGTGATGCCAATCCCGCGACCTGGTCGAAGGGAACGAACGGGTTCCAGAGCACCACTGCGTAACCCCGGTCGTCGATCCCCCGCCGCCCCGCGCGCCCGGTGAGCTGGGTGTACTCCCCCGGCGTGAGGAACTCGTGGTGCTCGCCGGTGAATTTCGAGAGCTTCTCGATGACGACGGTACGAGCCGGCATGTTGATCCCCAACGACAGGGTCTCCGTCGCGAACACGGCCTTCACGAGCCCGGCGCCGAAGGCGAGCTCGACCGCCTCCTTCATCGGCGGGACCATGCCGGCGTGGTGCGCGGCCAGCCCCGCCTCGAGGCCCGCCCGCCACTCGTCGTAGCCGAGCGCGGCCAGGTCGTCGGTGGACAAGGCGCCGGTGCGGTCGTCGGCGATGCGGCGCAGCTCCCGGCGCTCGTCGCGGGTCGTGAGACGCACACCCGCGGCCAGACACTGGCGCACGGCGTCGTCGCACGCGGCCCGGCTGAAGATGAAGGTGATCGCCGGCAGCATGGCCTGCTCGGCCAACCACTCGACGATCTCCACCCGTCGCGGCGTGGCGAGGCGGCTGCGCGGGCGACCCGGCGCGCCTCGGGGGCCGCGGCCGCCATTCCGCTCGTCGAGTCGGGTGGCCTCCGGGTTGGGTCGGAACTCCCCACCCGGCCCGGACGAGAACGTGGGGAGCACGTGCAGTCCCCCACCCCGCTCCGCAGCGGCATAGAGGTTCGTCAGCTCGACCGGGCGGCGCTCCTCGATGATCGCGACGGTCTCGCCGCGCACCGTTCGGATCCAGTCTGCGAACTCCTCTGCGTTCGAGACGGTGGCCGACAGGCACACGAGGTCGACCGTAAGCGGGAGGTGGATGATCACCTCCTCCCATACCGGCCCGCGGTACGGGTTCTGGAGGTAGTGCACCTCGTCGAGCACGACGTAGCGAAGTCGCTCGAGGGTGTCGGAGCCCGCGTAGATCATGTTGCGGAGCACCTCGGTGGTCATCACCACCACGGGCGCGTCACCGTTGATCGCGTTGTCGCCCGTGAGAAGGCCGACGTTCGCCGGTCCGTGGACCCGTACGAGATCGGCGTACTTCTGGTTTGAGAGCGCCTTCAGCGGCGTCGTGTAGTACGCCTTCGTCCCAGAGGCGAGCGCGAGCGCGACCGCGTACTCGGCCACGAGCGTCTTGCCGGAGCCGGTCGGCGCGGCCACCAGCACCGACCGACCGGCGTCGAGCGCGTCGAGCGAGCGCCGCTGGAACGGGTCGAGTGCGAAGTCGCACCCGGCTTCAAACGCCGAGCGCGACGCCGCCGCGGTCATGGCTGAGCGGCTGGCGTGGTGATGGTGGTCGCGGAGGTGTCGGAGGAGGTGTCCGCGGGCGTGACCGCGGGCGGTGGGACCGGCTGCTCGACCGGGACCTGGTTGGACGTCGAGTCGTCGGGGGGCTTGAGGATCCAGATCGCGGCGACGGTCACCACGACGACGCCCACGGCCGCGCCGATCGCCTCCAGGATCCGGCGGCGGTCGCGGGGCGGCTTCCACGCGGTCGGGGAACGCCGCGTGGGCGTGCGCTTGGCACCTGTCGGTGCTGCTCGCTGCTTGCTCATCGCTTGAGGATCCTACCGATGAGGATCGCGCCTTCGTAGAAGAGGTACATCGGCACCGCCATGAAGGCGAGGGAGTAGGGGTCCTGGCTGGGCGTGATCAGGGCCGAGAAGGTCACGATGGCCACGATCGCCCATCGGCGGGCCTTGCGCAGCTGAGCGGTCGTGATCACGCGGGCGAGCAACAGGAAGACCAGGACCACGGGGAACTCGAAGGCGAGCCCGAAGGCCACGACCATCAGCGAGACCAGCCCGAGGTACTTGTCGGAGGTGAAGAGGGGCTGCTGCGCGTCACCGCCGACCGCGATGAGGAAGTGCAGCGCCGGTTCGAGGGTGAGGAACGCCACCACCGCGCCGAGGCCGAAGAGCACGAGTGCGGACACGAGGAACGGCACTGCGTAGCGCTTCTCGTTGGGGTGCAACCCCGGCGTCATGAAGCGCCAGAGCTGCCAGAGCCACACCGGGAGCGCGAGCACGATACCGCCGTAGGTCGCGACCTTCAGGCGGGTCAGGAAGGCGTCGGCGGGCGCCGTGAAGACGAGGGCCTTCTTCGGGTCGTCGGTGGCCTCCTTGTAGTACTCGAGGAGGAAGTCGATGATCTGGTTGGAGAAGGTGAATGCGACGATGCCGCCGAGGGCGATCGCGATCGCGCAGATGAAGATCCGGCGACGCAGCTCGGCGAGGTGCTCGAGCACCGGCATCTGTGCGTCGGGTGTGCGCTGCTTGCGCTTCCTGGTCAGGGGCATCGGAGAAGCGTCAGGAGCTCGGCGGGGGCTGGGCCGGGCCGCGAAAGCGCGACGGCGCCCGGCCGGAGGGTGGAGCCGGAGGCGCCGGTGTCACCGCGGGGGGCTCCGGCGCGGGGAGCGCCGCCGGGGACGCCTCGGGCGGCTCGACCCCGGCCGTGACGGAGTCGCTCGGCGTCGAGCCGGTGGCGGTACTCGTGGCTGTGTCGCCGTGGAGCACCTCGTCGAGCTCGCCTTTGATGGTCTCCTGGAAGCTGCGGAGCTGGCGCAGGGCGCTGCCGACCTGGCGGCCGACCTCGGGGAGCTTGTGCGGGCCGAAGACCAACAGCGCGACGAGGACGATCAGGAGGACCTCCAACGGGCCGATTTGGGGCATCGGGGCTCCTTTCGCGCCGGGTTGGCCCCGGTGGGCACACTAGCCCCAGGAGTGCTCGGAGCCCCCTTGCGTGAGCGCGTCCCTGCGCTCACGCAACGCGACGGCCTCGTCGCGCACCGCGAAGGTCGCCGGGGCGAGTGCGCTTCGGAGCTCTGCGAACGCCCGCACGGTGAGCGTTACCTCGTCGCGCACCCGCCGGGCGGCGAGGACCAGCGCGACGCTGCCCAGGGCGGCGAGCACGGCGACGGTCGACCACAGGGTGATCACCGCGGCAACCTAGCGCGGCATCGACCGCCGGACCATTGCGGACAGGTCGTCGAACCAGCCGTTACGGCGCAGCAGCAGATGGAAGTCGAGCAGGTCGTCGGGCGAGATCGGTGGGCCCTCGTGTGCTTCGTTGAGCTCGGCGGGTCGGCGCCAGACCTCTATGCGCACGCCCGAGGAGACCAGGAGGTCGACGATGCGCCGGCTCGCCTCCTTGGCGACTGCGGCCGCACAGGTGGGACACCGGAAGGTGTAGGAGCCACCCTCGTCGTCCGAGCACACCCGGACCGTCAGGTCCGAGGCACGCAGCCGGACATCGCCGCAGCTCGGGCAGTTGGCACGGATGGTGGTCACTCGAACCCCTCTCGGTTCCCCGCAGACCTCGTGTGGCCCACCCCGACGGGTGCACCGTTGGATGTGCCATCGGCAGCGCCCCAGGGGTCCTTGAGAGCGGATGCGTGGCCCTCCCGGGCTCTGCCTCGTGCCACCATGGCGGGTCGTGCCGGTCATCGCCTTCGCCCACCGCGGCGCCCGCACCGAGGCTCCCGACAACTCGCTCGCGGCCTTCCGACGCGCCCTCGACCTCGGGGCCTCGGGCCTGGAGACCGACGCCCGGCTCGCCGCCGGCGAGGTGGTCCTCGCCCACGACCCCGTCCTGCGGCGGGGGTTGCGCCGCATCCGGGTCTCCGAGCAGTCTCCGGAGGCGCTCGCCGCGCTCGGCGTCCCCCGGCTCGCCGAGGTCTACGCGCAGCTGGGGACCGGCTTCGAGTGCTCGGTCGACTGCATGGTGCCGGCTGCGGCCCGGCCGATCATCGCGGTCGCCCGGGCTGCCGGCGCAGCCGAACGACTCTGGCTCTGCTCCCCCGACGTCGACCTGCTCGTGGGGCTGCGCGACGAGGCGCCCGAGGTGAGGCTGGTGCACTCCCCGGGGCGGGACGCGCCGCCGGCGCCGGCTATGGAGCGCCACGCCGCCGAGCTCGCTCGGCTCGGGCTCGACGCGATGAACCTCCACCACACGGCGTGGAGTGGCGGCCTCGTGAGCCTGTTCCAACGCTTCGGGCTGCGCGCGTTCGCGTGGGACGCGCAGGAGCACCGCCAGCTGCGTGCGGTGTTGCGGATGGGCGTCGACGGCATCTACGGCGACCGGGTCGACCGCATGGTCGCCGCCATCGCCGAGTGGGCCACGGGCGGTTAGGGGTGATCGACGACGTCGCGGCGCCGACCGAGGAGGACCCAGCCCAACACGACGAGCACGAGGACTCCGGCGCCGACGACGAGCAGCCAGCCGGGCACCGAGATGTGGTCGAGCGGCCAGATCACGAGGAACATCTTGCCGACCATCACCTCGCGGGTGATCGGTCCGAAGACTGTCGAGTCCCGCGACGCCAGGCGGTTGTCGCCCAGCATGAAGTACGAGTTGGTCGGGACGTGGAACGGCTCGCCGGGACAGCTCGCCTCCACCCGCTCCACCGTGCAGCGGTTGAAGTCCTTCGAGACGACCCCGTCGGGGAGGTACGTCTCGTCGAGCAGCCGGCCCTCGATGTAGATCCGGCCGTCGCGTCCCTCGATCGTCTCCCCGGGCAGGCCGACCACGCGCTTCACGAGGTCCTTGATGTCGCCGGTCTCGGCTTCCTCCGGCGCCTTGAAGACGACGATGTCACCACGAGCGGGATCGCCGATCTTGTAGCTGAGCTTGCTGACCAACACCCGGTCGTCGATCTGGAGCGTGGGCACCATCGACTCGGACGGGATGTAGAACACCTGGAGCACGAAGGTGCGTATCACGATCGCGGTGAGCACCGCGACAACGATGAGCACGGTCCACTCCGCGACGGCCCTGCCGTGGCGTCGCGTCGGTCGCGTCGGTCGCGTCGGTTCGGAGGCTTCGGATGCAGGCGCGGCCTCGCCGATCGGCGTCTCGCTCACCGGTCTCGTTCCAAGGGTCCCATCTTCGCGCGGCGCAGAGGCCGGGTGGGTACCGCGGGCCGGCATTCGTCTCAGGTTCGGTAGCGCGCGAGCACGCGCAGGGCGGCGAGGCGGCCGGCGGCGCGCAGCTCGGGTGGGTCGACCACCCGGGCGCCGGTGCCGACTCGTAGCAGGATCCGATCGAGCCACGCGGGCTCGCTCACGGCGACGACGACCCGCTGGCCGCCGCCGGGCAGATCCTCGACCGATTCGGCCGGGAAGCTCTCGGCGACCCAGCTCGCGCCCGCGGGGAGCTCGAGCGTGACCCGGGGATCGCCTGGACGGGGCGCGTAGAGCACTTCGGGCACCGGGGCCGCGTCGGGATCGAAGCGCTCGCCCGTGGCGCGCAGCGCCCGGATCCGGTCGACGCGGAACATCCGCTGCTCGTCGCGCAGATGGCAGTAGGCATCGCTGTACCAGCGGCCCAGCGCGAAGAACGGAGGCCCTGGGTCGATGCGGCGGGTCGTCACCTCGTCTCGTCCCGCGCTCCAGTAGTCGATCTCCACCCGTTCGCCCGCGCTGGCGGCCCGCCGCAGCTCGGCCAGCTCCGCCGGCGCCCCGAACTCCACGACCACCTCGCTCATGCCGAGTGCGTCCTCGAGCTTCACGAGGGCGGTGGCGAGCGGGCCCTCCGGATCGGAGCCCTCCACCGCCAGGAGCGCGCGGCCCCCGGCGAGAAGCGCGAGGCCCTCGGAGGGGCTGAGCTGCAGCGGGCGCGTGAAGTAGTCGGCGAGCCAGAGCTCGACGGTGTCGCCCTCGGCGTACACGTTGATGTAGTCGCCGGGCGTGTACGGCGGGACTCCGACCATCATGATCAACCCGAGATCGCGCTCGAGCTCGTCACGGGTGATCCGGAAGCGGGCCGCGACCTCGTCCTTGTGAACGCCCGGGCGTGAGGCGAGCCACGGGATCATGGCGAGGACGCGCTGAAGCTGGTGCTCGGCCTCCGGGCGGCTCATGTCGCGATCGCCTCGAGCCAGGCGACGACGGCCGCTCGGGCCTCCGGCGGGTCGAGCACCTCGGCATGCTCGAGGAAGCCGACGACGTAGCTGCACAGCGTGTCGAGGTTCACCGCCTGCAGCGTCACGATCGCCGAGCCGTCGGCGACCGGCTCGACGGCACCGGGCTCGGCCCGGGCCGCGAGCGCGGCCGCGTGCCCGGCGTCTGCAAGCACGCGCACGGCGAGCGGCCGGCCGCCGCCGTACTGCCAGGGCTGGTCCTCGAGGTAGCGGTCGGCCCGGAAGTCGGCCGGGACCACGAACGCGCGCGGTGTGCCCGCCTCGACGTCCCCCTCGATCCGGTTGGCTCGGTAGACCCGCATGTCGTCGACCCCGTGGTCGAGGCCGACGACGTACCAGTTGCCGAACTTGGAGGTGAGCCCCCACGGCTCCAGCTCGCGCTCGCGGCCGCGGTAGCGGAATCGCACGACCGCACGGCGCCGGGAGGCTTCGAACAGGGGCACGAGCGACTCGGCGAGCGGCAGCGCGGCAATCGGCACTGCACCCTCGCCTTCGATGCCGCCGAGCTTCATGAGCGCGCCCTCCCCCGCGCCGTCGCCGAGGCCGATCGCGGTCACGGCCACGTGGAGCGCGGCGAGCTCGCCGTCGGAGAGGTCGAGCGCAGGCAGGTAGTACTCGGACGGCGTCACCCGGTAGCGGGTCTCGTTGTCCTTCTCGGTGTCGCGCAGCGGCACGCCCATCGCGCGGAGGCTGGCCTTGTCGCGCTCGAAGGCCCGGCGGGCCGCCGCCGCGCCCGCCGGATAGCCGAGCGTGGGGTTATTGACGATCTCGGCGCGCGTGAGGCCGCGCCGGGTCTCGAGCAGCGCCGCCAACAGGTTGAGCAGGCGCTCGCGACGATCCGGGGCGTCGCTCACCGCGCTGATGCTGCCACGACGGCGGCCGCACCGGCGCACTCGAAGAGCACCGGGTCGTCCGCGGCGGCCCGGCCCATCGAGGTGATGCGCAGGTCGTGGCGCTGGAGCGCGCCGAGGGTGTCGGGCGCCGGGATGAGCCGCACGTCGTGGCGCTCGGCAAGGCCGGCCGCCGCCAGGTCGGTCTCGATCGTCGCCTGGACATCGCCGCCCAGGGCGGGCACGGGCAGGACGACCCTGCTCCGGCACGCGACCGACAACGTCGTGAGCGTGTGGTGGGAGACCCCGCGATGGCGCAACCGGGGGTCGGCGAACGACACCCGCAGGCACGCGATCGGGTCGCCCCCGAGGCCGGTCACGGCATCGAGGAGCGGTCCGACCTCGATCCCGGAGAAGCCGAGCCGCGTGCCGGTGCCCACGATCCCCGGGCCCATCGCGACGACCGCCGCGTCGGCGTGCACGACATGGCGTGCGATGGCGAGTGCCGAGAACACCGACACCGCCTCGTAGTCGCCGCCGAACGCGTGGCCACAGGTGATCGTCGCGTCGAGGAGGTCGCGGGCCTGGAGGTCGGCCACGAGGTCTGAGAGCGCCAGCGGCAGCGCGGCACCGTCGGTCATCACGTACGCGAGCCGTGCCGTCGGGCGGAGCTCCTTGAACACCGCCGCCACCGCGGGGACCTGGCTGTGCAGGGCGGCGGCCACGACGGGCATGCCGTCGATCGAGGTGAGGTCGGCGAGGTCGGGGTCGAGGTGCTCCTCGGTGCTGCCGACATCGGCTTGCAGGCTCGTGTAGCGCGCCTTGATGATGTGGCCGGGACCCTTCTCGGTCCATTCCGTGCGCGCCAGGTTCCAGTGCACCACGTGCCACCCGCCGGTGCCGAGGCCGAGCTCCACGGCGGTGGTGTTCACCACGACGGAATCGCCGGTCGCTACGGTCCCCGTGAGCTGAGACAGCACGTAGGCGCGCTCGGGGCCGTCGCCGAGGTCGACCTCGACCCGCTGGAGGCCGGGACGCTCCTCCAGCAACGCGACGACCCGGCCGGTCCGGAACGACGGCATCTACAGCGAGGCGATGAGGCGCTCGACCCGTTCGTCGCGGGCCTTGAACGGGTCCTTGCAGAGCACGGTGCGCTGTGCCTGATCGTTGAGCTTTAGGTGGACCCAGTCGACGGTGTAGTCGCGCTTGCGCTCCTTGGCCTTCTTGATGAAGGCGCCGCGCAGGCGCGCTCTCGTGGTCTGGGGCGGGTTGTCGACGGCGTGGTCGATGTCGGCATCGATCACCGTGCGGTCGACCTGGCCGCGCCGTTCGAGGAGGTAGTAGAGCGACCGCGGACGGCTGATGTCGTGGTACGTCAGGTCGACGAGCGCGACACGTGGATGGGTGAGCGGGAGGTCGTGCTTGCGCCGGTAGGCCTCGATGAGGTGGTACTTGACGACCCAGTCGACCTCGCGGTCGAGCTTGAGCGGGTCGTTCTCGAGGTGGGTCATCACGTGCTCCCACATCTCCAGCGCCTGCTGCTCGAGCGGACTGAGCCCGCGCCGCTTCGCGAACCGCAGCGCGCGGTTGAGGTACTCGGCCTGGATCTCGACCGCGGAGAGCTCGCGGCCGTTCGCCAGGCGCACCCGACGGCGGCACGTGACGTCGTGGGAGATCTCGCGGATCGCCCGGATCGGGTTCTCGAGGCTGAGGTCACGCCACGGACTCGCCTCCTCCTCGAGCATCCGCAACAGGATCGAGGTGGCGCCGACCTTCAGGAACGTCGTGTACTCGCTCATGTTCGAGTCGCCCACGATCACGTGCAGGCGTCGGAAGCGCTCAGCGTCGGCGTGGGGCTCGTCGCGGGTGTTGATGATCGGGCGGGATCGGGTGGTGGCGCTGGAGACGCCCTCCCAGATGTGCTCCGCGCGTTGCGCGATGCAGTACATCGCGCCGCGGGCAGTCTGAAGCACCTTCCCCGCGCCGGCGTACACCTGGCGCGAGACCAGAAACGGGATCAGCACGTCGGTGAACTTCGCGAAGTCGCCGTCGCGCTCCACGAGGTAGTTCTCGTGGCATCCGTACGAGTTGCCCGCCGAGTCGGTGTTGTTCTTGAACAGGTAGACCTCGCCGCGTATCCCTTCCTCGCGGAGGCGTTGCTCGGCGCTGTGCACGAGCCCTTCGAGGATCCGCTCCCCCGCCTTGTCGTGCACGACGAGGTCGGAGATCGAGTCGCACTCGGGCGTCGCGTACTCGGGATGGCTGCCGACGTCGAGGTAGAGGCGCGCACCGTTCTCGAGGAACACGTTGCTCGAACGTCCCCAGGACACCACCCGCCGGAACAGGTACCGCGCGACCTCGTCAGGGCTGAGCCGGCGCTGGCCGCGCAGCGTGCAGGTGACGCCGTACTCGTTCTCGAGCCCGAAGATGCGGCGCTCCATCAGGGGGCACCGACGCTCGCGGTCATGCGCCAAGCGTACCGGGGTCCTGGAGACCCCCCGGTCGTGCCGGTAGGAACCTCAGCCGAAGCCCCGGTTGCAGGCGCGGGCCTTGTCGAACGCCCGCTCGAGATCGCCGTTCCGCTCGACGGTGTCGATCGCCTCGGCGTTCGCCGCGATCGAGAGCGTCGCGGCTACGAATCGCTGAGCAGGGTTTCGAGCTCCTCGCCCTTGATGCGGCGGAACGCGCGCTCGGGCCGGGCACGGTCTAGCAGCGCGACTTCGAGCTGGTCGGCGGGCGGCGAGGCGTCGTGGTCGGCGCCGAGAACCTTGGCGCCGAGGCGCACCGCGGCCCCGAGGTCGAGGCCCGGCTGGTACTCGGCCGCGAGCGCCTCCGCTACGGCTTCGGCCTGGCCGCCGAGAACGGTGTAGCCCTCCTCGTCCATCACGGTGCCGTCGTAGAGGATGTGGAAGAGCTCGTCAGGCTCCTCGGGGGTCGCACCGACGGACGCGACGAGGATCTCCACCTCGTAGGGCTTCATCTCGTGGGTGAAGACCTGGCCGAGCGTCTGCGCGTAGGCGTTGGCGAGCGAGTTCGCGGTGACGTCCTCGGGCGAGTACTGGTAGCCCTTGAGGTCGGCGAGGCGAACACCGCCGATCTTGAGGCTCTGGAACTCGTTGTACTTGCCGACGCCGGCAAACGCGATGCGGTCGTAGATCTCGGAGATCTTGAACAGCGTGCGGCTCGGGTTCTCCGCGACGATCACCACGCCGGCGGTGCACTCGAGGGCGACCAGGCTGCGGCCGCGCGCGATGCCCTTGCGCGCGTAGTCGGCCCGGTCTTTCATCAGCTGCTCGGGCGAAACGTAGAACGGCATGCTCATCTGGTCCGCTCCTGGTGCTCCGCACCGGGCCGCTCGGGCCCCGCTCGGCCGCTATCGAGCTCGGTCGGCGTCGTGATGGCGGCCCCGCTCATTCCGCGCCACCTTCCACTCTCGGCTCGCCGCCGGTGGTCTCGTTGCCGCCGCGCTCCGCGCCGCCGAGCAGCGCCTGGGCCCGGGTGGCGACCTCGTCGTCGTCCATAGAGCGGAAGCCTTCGGCGTCGATGAGCGCGACGTTGGGGTAGATGCCGCGCACGAGGTCGGGGCCGCCGGTGGCGACGTCCTCGTCGGCCGCGGCGAACAGGGAGCGGATCGCGAGGGCGATCGCCTGGTCGGCGGCGAGGGTCTCGACCCAGCCCGACTTGATCCAGTTGCGGGCGTGGACCCCGCCGGAGCCGTTGGCCTGGAAGTCGGCCTCCTCGTACTTGCCGCCGGCCGCGTCGAAGGAGAACACCCGCCCACAGTCTCGGCGGCGGTCGTAGCCGGCGAACAGCGGTACCACCACGAAGCCCTGCATCGCGGCCGGGAGGTTGGCGCGCACCATCTGGGCGAGCTGGTTGGCCTTGCCCTCGAGGCTGAGGCCCTCGCCCTCCACCTTCTCGTAGTGGCGGAGCTGAACCTGGAAGAGGCGCGCCATCTCCACGGCGGGTCCGGCCGCGCCGGCGATGGCGATGCCTGAGTGCTCGTCGGCCGGGAGGACCTTCTCGATGCGGCGGTTGGCGATCGTGTAGCCGGCGGTGGCGCGCCGGTCGCCCGCCATCACGACCCCGCCGGCGAAGCGGATCGCGACGACGGTGGTGCCGTGGGTGATCTCGAACGGCGGCCCGGCGCTCGTGCCGGCGGCGCCGGAGAGGTGGTCGGGCGCGACGCGGCGCAGGAGGTCGACGAACGACGGGCCGGGATCGAGGGCGCCGAGCTGCATCGGCAGCGCCCAGGTCGGTTCGGGTGTGGTCACGGCGGGCGAGCCTACCGGCCGCAGGTCGCGACGACGTGGCTCAACGGACCCGGCGCAGCAGGCGCCATCGGGCGAGGCGTCGCTGGAGGCGACGGAGGTGGCGCTCGTCGCGGGCCGCGGCGACGACGTCGTCGGGAACCCGCAGCGCCCGGCCCCGCGCCTCGAGGGCCAGGTGCTGGCCGAGGGCGCCCTGGACGGGCCCCTGCGCGCCCAGACCGCCGAAGCTCACCTCACCAGCGCGTAAGCCTGTTCGCGCCCTGTGCGCGTCGGCCGCGCGTTGTAGCGGCGCTGATACGCGAGGAACAGCTCTCGGTTCGCTTCGCGCCAGGCCTGGACTCGCCGGATCCGAGCTTCACGATTCCGCCGGTAGTCCTCGCGTCGGCGGTTCCGATCACAGTCCTTGCAGATATTGCGGAGGCCATCTCGGTTCGCGGCGGCTCGGTAGAACGCAGTCGCTGGCTTCGTCTGCCCGCAATCCCGGCAAGCCTTTGAGTCGGGATTGTCCGCAATAGTCACTCACCTCCCTTTTGTACGTACGACCGCACGAACTCCTCGGCGTTCACTTCGAGCACGGAGTCGATCTCGTCCAGGAGGTCGTCGAGCTCCTCCTTCAGCGCCTCCCCCTGGTTGACGGGCGCGGCGACCTCGGCCTCGTCGTTAGCCCGCTCCTTCGGGGCGGGCTTCTTCTTCTGCTCCCGTTCGGGCATTACGACTCCTCCTCGGCGACGAACGCACCCTAGGGCGATGGTCGCGCCCTATTGCGCCAGGGCGTCCACCAGCTCGGCCGGTGTCGGGCACCGGTGGAACAACCGCTCGACGTGCGCCCGGCTTCCCTTGAGCGGTTCCATCATCGGGATCCGCCGCAGGGGGTCCGTGCCCACGTCGAGGATGATGCTGTCCCAGTTGGCCGCGACCACCGCTTCGGGCCAGCGGGCCAGGCATCCGCCCCGGAAGTAGGCACGGGTCCGGCCGGGAGCCTCGGTCACCGCGGCGAGCACGGCGTCCTCGGCGACCAGGCGTTCGATCTTGCCCGCCCGCACCAGCCGCTCGTAGAGCGACCGCTCGGGGCGCACGTCGTGGTACTGGAGGTCGAGCAGCGCGAGCTTGGGGTCGTCCCAGTCGAGCCTGTCGCGCTCGCGGTACGCCTCGAGCAGGGCGAGCTTGGTCACCCAGTCGAGCGTGCCGTCGAGGCCCATCGGGTCGCGCTCCAGCGCGCCGAGCACCTGCTCCCAGCGGACCAGCACCGTCTCGGCCACCTCCCCGCCGCACTCCTCCAGCCCCACCTCGTCGGCGTACTTCTGGGCGAGGCGAAGGAACTCCCACTGCAACTCCACCGCGGTACAGGACCCGCCCTCGGTCAGGTCGACCGTCGCGCGACACGTGAGGTCGTGGCTCACTGTGCGCACCGCGTGCACCGGCCCGACGATCGAAAGGTCCTTGCCGATGAAGTCGTCCTCGATCATGGCGAGCACGATGGCGGTCGTACCCACCTTCAGGAACGTCGACGTCTCGCAGAGGTTCGCGTCGCCGGCGATCACGTGGAGGCGGCGGTACTTCTGGGGATCCGCGTGCGGCTCGTCGCGCGTGTTGACCAACGGCCGCTTCAACGTCGTCTCGAGCCCGACCTCCTCCTCGAAGAAGTCGGCTCGCGAGGAGATCTGGTAGTCGACGGCCTCCGCGCCGTTCTCGGCGCCGACCTTCCCCGCACCCGTGAACAGCTGGCGACTCACGAACCAGGGCAGCAAATTGCGCACCAGCGACGCGAACGGCACCGTGCGGTCCACAAGGTAGTTCTCGTGGCACCCGTACGAGTTGCCCTTGCCGTCGGAGTTGTTCTTGTAGACGACGACCTCCTGGCCTGGCTCCATGATGCGGCGCGCGGCCTGCATTGACCGGGCGAGGATCCGCTCCCCCGCCTTGTCGGCCGCTACGAGCTCGAGCGCGTCCAGGCACTCCGGCGTGGAGTACTCGGGGTGCGCGTGGTCGACGTAGTAGCGGGCACCGTTGGTGAGCACGGTGTTCACCAGATGGGTCTCGACCTCGGGGGCCTGGCCGCCGTCGCGCCCGAACCCGCGCGCGTCGCGCCCCGGCGACTCGTCCTCGAAGTCCCAGCCGACGCGCCGGTGCTCCACGTACCCGTTGATGAGCAGAGACGACGCGAGCACCGGGTTCGCGTCGTGCGCGCCGCGCAACGAGACGCCGTACTCCGTCTCGATCCCGCACACCTTCGGCACTGCCACGCGATCAGCCTACCTGTCTCGGGTCGCGCCCGGGCTCGCACGCGCCGACGCGCGATTGCGCTCCTAGAGGTACTGGCCGGTGGTGACGCGCTCGATCTGGCGTCCGCCGCCCTGGTCCACGTCGCCCTCGGAAAGTAGCGTGCGCACGAACACGATCCGCTCGCCCTTCTTGCCCGAGATTTTCGCCCAGTCGTCGGGGTTGGTCGTGTTCGGCAAATCCTCGTGCTCGCGATACTCCTGCTTGATCGAGTCGAGCAGGTCCTGGGTGCAGATCCCGCGCGCGCCGCCCGCGATCTGTCGCTTGATCGACAGCTTCTTCGCGCGCCGCACGACGTTCTCGATCATGGCGCCCGACGAGAAGTCCTTGAAGAACAGAGTCTCCTTGTCGCCGTTCTGGTACGTGACCTCGAGGAACCGGTTCGCCTCGTCGGCCGCGTACATCGCCTCGACCGCGCGATCGATCATCACGCGCACCGCAGCGGCGGCGTCGCCGTCATGGTGCTTGGTCTCGTCCTCGGCGATCGGCAGGGTTGGCAGCAGATAGCGGGAGAAGATCTGCTTCGCAGACGCCTCGTCGGGGCGTTCGATCTTGATCTTCACGTCGAGGCGCCCGGGGCGGAGGATCGCGGGGTCGATCAGGTCCTCCCGGTTCGACGCGCCGATGACGATCACGTTCTTGAGGCTCTCCACCCCGTCGATCTCGGCAAGGAGCTGGGGAACGATGGTGCTCTCGATGTCGGAGGAGATCCCGGTGCCGCGGGTGCGGAACAGGGAGTCCATCTCGTCGAAGAACACGATGACGGGCACGCCCTCCTCGCTCTTCTCCCGGGCGCGCTCGAAGATGAGCCGGATCTGACGCTCCGTCTCGCCTACGTACTTGTTGAGCAGTTCGGGGCCCTTGATGTTCAGGAAGTAGGAACGGGTCTTCGCGTTGCCCGTCTTCTCGGCCACGCGCTGCGCGAGCGAGTTGGCGACCGCCTTGGCGATGAGCGTCTTGCCGCACCCCGGCGGGCCGTAGAGCAGGATGCCCTTCGGTGGCGCCAGATCGTGCTCGTGGAACAGCTCCGCATGCAGGTACGGCAGCTCGACCGCGTCGTGGATCTGCTCGATCTGGTCGTCGAGGCCGCCGACGTCGGCGTAGGTGATGTCGGGCACCTCCTCGAGGACGAGCTCCTCCACCTCCGGGCGGGGGATGCGCTCCACGAGCAGCCCCGAGCGCGCCTCCATCAGCACGTGCTCGCCTGCGCGCAGCCGCACGCCGAGCAGATCGTCGGCCAGCTCGCACACCCGCTCCTCGTCGGCGCGACCCACCACCAGCGCGCGCAGACCGTCCTCGAGCAGCTCCTTGAAGACCACCACCTCGCCCTGGGACTCCGGGGCGCGCGCGAGCACCACGTTGAGCGACTCGTTGAGGACGACCTCCTGGCCGCGTGACAGCTCCTCGACCTCGAGCTCGGGGTGCACGTTGACCCGCATCTTGCGTCCGGCCGTGAACACGTCGACGGTGCCGTCGTCGTTGGCCCCCAGCAAGGTGCCGTAGCCGGACGGGGGCATCGTGAGCTTCTCTACCTCCTCACGCAGCGCCGCGATGTGCTCGCGCGCTTCGCGCAAGGTGGCCGAGAGCCGCTCGTTCTGGGACACTGCCTGCGCCAGCTGACCCTTGGTCTCGAGCAGCCGCTCCTCCAGGGTTCGCACCCGCTTGGGCGCATCTTGGAGCCGGCGCCGGAGGAGCACCATGTCCTCCTCGAGCGTCTTGATCTGGTCCTGGAGCTCGCCGACCTGGCGCTCGTACTCGGCGAGGCGTCGTTCGTGCTCGGCAGCCACGATGCCTCCTCCTCTCGCTCCTCGTGACGCCATGACCGGTCGGCCACGGCCTCTACGCGGGACCCTAGCGATCCCACGTCCTCCCGATGTGCATTTTCCCCGAAGGGGCCTGGTGAATTGCTGTCGCGTGCCGATATGTCGGTACGCTCCCATCGACCACCCCCCGCTCCACCCTGAGCCCCCGCTCGGGGCGACCTCGAGGAGAAGGCCACATGAAGGTCTGGATCGACCAGGACCTCTGCACCGGCGACGGGCTCTGCGAGGAGATCGCGCCCGCCGTGTTCACCCTGCTCGACGACGGCCTGGCCTACGTGAAGGAGGCGGACAAGGTCTTCTCGGACCCGGGCGGGCCCGAGGGCATCGTCAACATCCCCGACGGCATGCTCGAGGCCACCATCGAGGCCGCCGAGGAGTGCCCCGGGGAGTGCATCTTCATCGAGGAGTAGCCCTCCGGGCACGGAGTGCGGTGGCGGCCCGGGTCCTGGTGCCCCGGGCCGTTGCGCGCCCGGGGCGGTACAGTTGGGGCCCCTGTGGGCCGAGAGACAGGCTCGCGACGCCGAAGCGAGGAGCAGCGGCCCACGGAACTGGGTCGCCCGAGCGGGGCCCGAGCGGCCTGTGCCGAAGGCGCAAGAGCGGAAAGGTGGTGAGGCGCATGCATACCGGCGAACCCCCGAGTAGATGCGACCGCGCCCGCCGTCCGTGCTGCGTCTGAGCTGACGAGCCGACGGGCCGGTCCTGTGCGCCCGCGTCCGTCCGCCCCTCGAAGGAGGTGTGTTATGGCCCGTCGCCCTCCCCTGCCCACGCCCGCCGCGCTCCGACGCCGGCGCGAGCACCGAACCCAGCGCCTCCTCGCGAACCGCGCCGTCGCGGAAGCGCTCGTGTCCGCGGCCGGCCTCGTCGGTCGGCCGGTCCTGGCCCGCGGCGGTGCGGAGGTCGGCCGCGTCGTCGACTTCGTCGTTCGGTGGCAGGGCGAGACCTACCCGCCGGTCACCGGCCTGGTGGTCCGGGTGGGACGACGCCGCGCGTACGTGCCCGCCGAAGCCGTCGCGGACGTCGTCCCGGACCGCGTCACCCTCAGCACCGCACGCCTCGACCTGCGCGACTTCGAGCGGCGCACCGGCGAGGTGGTGCTCAACGGCGACGTGGTCGACCACCAGCTCGTCGACGTCGACGGGGTGCGGGTCGTGCGGGCCGCCGACCTCTACCTCTCGCGCGTCGGCGAGCTGTATCGCCTTGTGGGTGTCGACGTGGGCTTCCAGACGCTGCTCCGCCGGCTCGGCCCGAGCCGCTGGCGGCGGCGCCCGACGCCGGACCGCGTCATCGACTGGGGGGCGATCCAGCCGTTCGGCACCGGCGCCTCGGAGCCGGGCCCGCCGGGGCCGATGCGCCTCCACCGACCCAACCATGCGCTGCGCCGCCTTCGCCCCGCCGAGGTCGCGGACCTCCTCGAGGAGCTCGGTCGCGAAGAGCGCCAGGAGCTGCTCGCCGCGCTGGAGCCGGAGGCGGCCGCGGACGCGCTCGAGGAGATGGACCCCGACGAGCTCGGCGCGCTCCTGCGCGAGTCCGGCACCAAGCAGGCGGCCGAGCTGCTCGCCGAGATGGAGCCCGACGAGGCCGTCGATGCGCTGCGCGACCTGGAGGTCGGCGAGGTCGACGAGATCCTGGCCGTCATGACCTCGACGGTCGCCGACCGCCTGCGCGCGCTGCTGCTGTACCGGGAGGGCTCGGCCGGCGGGCTGATGACCACCAACCTCGTCCTGGTCCGGCCGCACCAGACCGTCGGCGAGGTCCGCCGCATCCTGCGCACGCAGGCCGAGCATCAGGACGACGTCGACGCGGTGATCATCGTCGACGAGAACGGCCGGGTGGTACACGACCTCGGCCTGTGGGAGCTGCTCGTCGCGGCGAAGAACGACGCCGTCATCGACGTGGCCGGCCCGCCCGAACCGACGACGGTCCAGCCGGACGCGCCGCTCAAGGAGGTCGTGGACCAGTTCATCGACTCGCGCGGTTCGTCGCTGCTCGTGGTCGACGAGCAGGACCGTCCCGTCGGGCGGATCCTCGCCGACGACCTGGTCGACGCGCTCGTGCCCGAGCACGGCCGCGTCCGCTTCCCGAGGCTGTTCGGCTAGCTGTCATGAGCGCGGTTCCTGTGTCCCCACCGCCGGCGCCTCGCCGGCGCCGCTACGTGCGGCCCGCCGCGATCCTGGGCATCCTCGGCCCGGGTCTGATCGCGGCCAACGCCGGCAACGACGCGGGCGGGATCGCGACCTACGCGGAGGCCGGCGCCCTTTTCGAGTACCGAACCTTGTTCATCTGCGTGTGCGTGATCGTCGCGCTCGTCGCAGTGCAGGAGATGGCCGCGCGGGTCGGTGCCTACAGCGGCGAGGGTCTGATGTCGCTCGTGCGTGAGCAGTTCTCGCTGCGCCTCGGCGCGTTCGCGGTGTGCTGCCTGCTGGTCGCGAACCTCGGTCTCGTCGTCTCGGAGTTCGCGGGCATCGGCGCCGCGCTCGAGATCTTCGGCGTCTCCCGGTACGTCTCCGTGCCGATCGCGGTGGTGGTGATCCTCGGCGTCGTGTTGTTCGGGTCCTACCGGTACGCGGAGCGGGTCTTCCTCGTCCTCTCGCTCGTGTTCCTCACCTACCCGGTGGCCATGATCCTCGCCGATCCCGACTGGGGTGATGTCGTGTCCAACGCCCTGATCCCGCACTTCGTCGCCGACCGCGACTTCCTGCTGATCGCGGTTGCGCTCGTGGGGACGACGATCACGCCGTACATGCAGCTCTACCAGGCTGCCGCGGTCGCCGACCGTGGCATCGGCCCTGAGGACTATCGCAACGAGCGGATCGACGCAGTTTTCGGAGCCCTGTTCGCCGGGTTCATCTTCGTCTCGGTTTTGATCGCCACGGCGGCGACCATCGGGGGCACCGGCGGCATCACCTCCGCGGCCAACGCCGCGCAGGCGCTCGAGCCCGTCGCCGGTCAGCGCGCCGAGGCGCTGTTCGCGATCGGCCTGCTGGGAGCGTCGATGCTTGCGGCGGCCATTGTCCCGCTGTCGACCGCCTACGGCCTCGCCGAGGCGGTGGGAGCCGAGCGCTCCGTCTCGCGCCGCTTCCGGGAAGCGCCGCTGTTCCTCGGGCTCTTCACGGCGCAGGTCTTGATCGGCGCCGCCGTCGCCTTGATCCCGGTGAATCTGATCGACCTGCTCGTGAGCATGCAGATCCTCAACGGGTTCATCACGCCCGTCATCCTGGTGATCCTCTTCGTGCTCACGAGCCGGCCCGCAGTCGTCGGCGACGCGGTGAACGGCCCGCGCTTGCGGGTTTTCGCGTTCGTGTGCGTGGTCGCGGTGTCGGTGTTGGCGGTGTCGGTGCTCGGTCTCACGGTCGCCGGATGGCTCGGCCTGGCCTGACGCATTCGGCGCCGGTTCCGCACTCCCTGGCGCTCGCTCTCGGCGCCGAATTCGAGCATAGGCGCGCAAAGGGCGCGTGTCGGAACGTCGGGCGCCCCGATCAGCCGATCAGGCAGTAGCCGGTGTCGACCGAATCGCGCGCGACGGAGGCGAGCACCGCGGAGAGCTCCGCATCGGTGAGGGCGTACGCGGTCCCCGCGAAAGCCGGGTCGATCGCGAACGCCACGCCCACGACGGTGCCCTGCTCGTCGACGAGGGCGCTTCCGGAGTCACCGGGCTCGAGATCCGCGGCGAGCACGAAGACGTCGCGGCGGGTCTCGCTCGTGCGATAGATGTCGGAGCCGCGAGCGACGATGCGCTCCGCGATCCGGGCGGGTGAGAGTGAGAGCGGCCCGCCTCGCGAATAGCCGTACACAACGGCGAGCGCACCGACGTCGGTGTCGCCGTGCGCGAGCGGTGGCGCGTCAAGGCCGGGGACGCGCAGGACCGCAAGGTCGCGGCGAGGATCAAAGCGGACCACCGTCGCGCGATGGTCGCCCCCCTCCGCGTCGAGCACGGTGGTGTCGCGCTCCCCCGCCACGACGTGTGCGTTCGTGACCACGATGCCCGGCGCGGCGACGAAGCCCGAGCCCTTCTGGATCTGGTCACAGGCCTGTCCTTCGACGCGAACGACCGAAGCGCGCACTCGCGCGTCGACCTCCGGCGCGAGGAACGTGGTGGGGACCTCACCGGGCGGGCGGGGGCCGCCGTCGGGCCCGAAGACCTCGGGGTACGGCGCCTCGGCGACCATCCGCCCGAGCTCGCGCAGCGACGCCGGCGGCTCCGGCGCCACGTCGTCGATCGTCGAGACGATCGTGGAGCCGCGGGCCTCCCGCGCGGGCCAGCCGGGTGCGCTGGTCAGCGCGGGGACCAGCAGCCACACGAGCACGAGCACACCGAAGACGCCGACGGTCGCACCGCCCGCCTGGTCGCCGCGGTGGAGCACCTCGCCGCCGGGGATGTGCTGCTGCACCAAGGTGCCGACCGCCAATCCGAGCGCCTGGCCGAGCAGGCCGAGCCCGAACACGAACGCCAGGACCGCGAACAGGCGGCCACGGGGCGAGGCTCCGGCGAGCGCGGTCATCAGATCGGGCACGAACCGGATCGCGACGAAAACGGCCAGGGCGAGCCCGATCCACGACAGCGATCGGGCCAGGAAGCCGAGCCGGTACCCACCGATCGCGGCGGCGACGATCGCCACCAGGATCACGGCGTCGAGGAGGTTCAACGGCCCTCGCTCAGGTCGACGGCGCCAGGAGCCGCGCGTGGGTGAGGAAGCCGGTGTGGGCGACCATGCGGTGATCGGGGCGCACCGACTGGCCCTCGACGTGCCAGCTCCGCTGGAGCACCTCGAGCGACTCCACCATCCCGAACGCGGAGTCGGTGAGTTCTTCGCGGAGGCGCGCGACCTGGCCGATCGTCGGTAGGTACGAGAGCAGAATGCCGCCAGGCCGGAGCGAGGCCTGCGCGTGCTTGACCACCCGCCACGGTTCCGGGAGGTCGAGCACCACCCGATCGAGCTCGACTTCGTCGATGCCGTCGTACACGTCTCGGACCTCGACGGTGAGCGGCACGTCGGGTCCGAGGAAGCCCTCTACGTTGCGCCGCGCCCGGTCGGCGAAGTCCTGGCGCAGCTCGTAGCCGAGCACCTGGCCGGTCGGCCCTACCGCGCGTAGCAGCGTCGTCGTGAGCGCGCCCGACCCCACTCCGGATTCGAGCACACGCGCACCCGGGAACACGTCACCCAGCATCAGGATCGGTCCCAGGTCCTTCGGGTAGATCACCTGTGCGCCACGCGGCATCTCGAGGATGTACTCCGACAGGGTCGGGCGCACCGCGACCATGCGCGCGCCCTGGCTCGTGCGGACGGCGATGCCCTCCTCGTTGCCGATGAGCGCGGCGTGCTCGAGGACACCCGTGTGGCTGTGGAAGGCGCCGCCTTCGGCGAGCGTCACGAGGTGCCGCCGGCGCTTCGCGTCGACGAGCAGGACTCGGTCACCCACCGCGAACGGCCGGGGCACCGCCTACCGCCCCGTCCGCAACGCGACCGGCTGAGGGTTGCTGACGCGGACGCGCAACGAGCAGAAGGCGCACAACCCGCCCGTGCTCGTAGGGCCTCCGCAACCGCTGCAGGGCGCGAGCGTCTCGCGCTCTGCGTCGCTGGCGTCGGCGAAGCGCCCGTGGCCGCGGGCGAGGAAGCCGAACAGGAACGCGGCCTTGGTGCCCGGCGACTGCTCCTCGAGCGCGTTGAGGGTGGTCTTGAGGCCGAGGTGCCGGTTGCCGTCGGCCATCGGGCACTCCTCGATTTGGTAGTCGATGCCGTTGAGCACGCAGTACGCGGCCATCTCCCGCTCACCGAGCCGCACGAGCGGCTTCACCTTCTTGACGAAGCCGTCGGTGGCCGGAAGGACGGGATGCTGGCGACCGAGGTATCCGGTCTCCCAGCGCAGGACGTTGCCGAGGAGCACTGCGGCCTCGTCGTCGAGGTTGTGGCCGGTGGCGACCACGTCGTAGCCGTGCTCGAGCGCGAACCCGTTGAAGAGGTGGCGCTTCGAGAGCCCGCACGCGCCGCACGGCGACCGACGGGTGGCTCGCGCCGCACCCGGGACGTCGTAGCCGTAGTCGGTCGGCAGGTCGACCTCGTGCAGCCCGGCGCCGACGCGGGCCGCGAAGTCGCGTGCGTAGCGACCGGACTCGTCGGAGTACTCGCCGATGCCGAGCCCGAGGTAGAGCCCGTCGGCGTCGATGCCCAGCTCGGTGAGGAGGTGCCAGAGCGCGAGCGAGTCCTTGCCGCCGGAGACGGCCACGAGCACCCGGTCGCCCGGTACGAACATCCGGTGCTCGTCGATCGCCCTGCGTACCTGCTCCCGGCAGTGGCGCAGGAAGCACTCGCGACAGAACGCGGCGTTGTGCCGCGGGATCTCGATGACGGCCGGGGCCTTGCAACGGCGGCACTTCACGGCGCGCCCCCCGAGATGACCGGCCGGATCTCGATCTGGTCGCCGGCGTCGAGGCGCGCGTCGCTGGTGACGAGGGTATCGCCCCGGATCACGAGTACCGACTCGGGCACCAGCTCGAGGCGCGCCAGCAGGGCGGCGACGGTGATGGGGCCGGGCACCTCGAGCTCACGCCGGGGGTTGCGGAGCAGGACCTTCACGCCCCCAGGCTACTGGCCGCGGCGCAGGCCCCTGATCTCGTAGCGCTCCCCCGGCCTCACCTCGAAGCGCAGAAGCGTCCGCTGCTTCGTCGACATCACGCGGCGGACCGCCCGGAACCCGAACGACGCGATCACGAGGTACAGGTAGGCGCGGCTGCCGCGGCGCGCACCGACCGTGCGCATGACGATCTGGAACGGGTTCATACCCGGCGGATCTCCACGATCGTTGCCAGGCGCTTCCCGCGGCGGCGCCCGAGCGCGAACGCGGTGAGCACCACGACGACCGCGACGACCACGCCGACGGTGATCGCGACCGACTTGGCGTCGCCGACCTCGGTGTCGACCTCGCCCTTCAGCTCCTTCAGCTTGTGCTGGATGTCGGCCTTGGTAATGGGGTCCGGGCTCACGCGGCCTCCCGCTTCTCCTTGCGCCGGGCGCCGACCTTCCAGGTCAGCGCGCCGCCGAGGGCGAGCAGCACCGTCATGATCAGGTACGGGACCCAGGACCAGTTGCCGATGAAGGTCGTGCCGGTCTCCTCCTGGAGCACCCGCAAGCCACCGACCGTGAGGAACACGACGCCGAACCCGAGCAGGAGCGACCCGGCGACCCCGAAGGCGACGACCCGCCCGATTGCCTTGAGCGGTTCGGTGGTCTCCTGCTTGAAGTACGCGACCACGAGCTCCCACAGCTCGGTGACGATCTGCGGGATCGGGGGAGGTCGCTCGGCCACCGACGGATTCAACACGCGACCGTTACCACCCGGCAAGCCCACCGCCGCCCGAGTCAGGGGGCGGGGACGAGCGTGTCGGGGTCGGGCGCGTTCGGGTAGGCGGCCACAGCCGCGGCCATCCGTTCCCGGAGAGTGAGCGCTGAGCTCTCGGAGAACTGGCCGTTCAGGAGCAGCGCGAAGTCGAGTGGGCGGCGTGTGGTGGTGACCCCGGCCAGACCCGAGACGCCGTTCAACGAGCCGGTCTTTGCGACGAGGCGGCCGGCGAGCGGGGTGCCGACCAACCGGGTCGCGAGGGTGCCGCGTTCTCCTGCCACCGCCAGGCCGTCACGGAGCGTGGCATAGCGCGGGTCCTCGCGGCCCAGTGCGAGGGTCGCGAGGAGCGCGTTGCAGGTCGCGCGGTCGTCGCGTGAGAGCCCCGAGCCGTCGACGATGGTGACGCCCTCGAGCGGGATCCCCAGGGCGGCGAGCCGCTCCATCACGACCTGGACGCCGTTCGCCGTCGTCCCGGGTGTTCCGGCCCGTACGGCCAGCTCCTTCACCAGCATCTCGCCGGCGAGGTTGTCGCTCGAGGCCAGGAAGCTGGTGAGCACCTCGGTGAGTGGCGGCGACGCGACCGTCGCGATGGGGACCGAGGGATCCGGGGCGCGGCCACGGCCGGGTGCGCCGACGACCACCCCCCGGGCCGCGAGGAGCCGGGTGAGCTGGGCCGCCGCGTCGAGCGCCGGGTCGGTGCTCGGCCCGCCCGCGCCGCTCGGGCCCGTCTTGCCTCCGTTGACGACCAGCGCGCCGACGGCGCCGATCTCGCTGCGGTACGACGCGGGCCAGCGCGGCGAGAAGCGCTCGGTGTCGAAGCGGTCGTCGACGCCGATGACGCCCCCGGGGATGCTCTGGACCCCGACGGCTACGATCCCGTCGGCCAGTTGTGCGAGCGGGGTGCTCGCCGACCCTGCGGTCAGCGGGTCGGCTGCGATCTCGGCGACGCGCTCGGGCGTCGAGAGGACCGGATCGCCCACGCCGACGAGGTACAGCTGCTCGACGACGCCACCCTGCGGTTCGGACGCGGCGACGGCGCGGGTGGTGTAGCGGTAGTCGGGGCCGAGCACGTACAGGGCCGCGGCTGCGGTGAGCAGCTTCAGGGTCGAGGCAGGGATCTCGGAGGCCTCGGGCGCCGCGGCCGCGAGCGGAGCGGTGCCGTCTCGCACCTCGAAACAGTGCTGGGTGCCGGCAGCGATCTCGCTCAGCTCGGCCTGGAGGCGTTGCGCACCCACCAGGTCGGTCACCGCGGACGGCACGCGGCGGACCGACCACAGCGGTGCGCCGGGCCCGGATGATCTCGCGGCCACCGAGGAGGCCGAAGGTGGACGGAGCGCCGCTACCACGAGGGCGATGCCGCCGAGGAGGAGCACGCCGATGAGGAGCCGGCGCACGAGGGTGCCTTGGTGTGACGCCGCGGCGCGACGGCGATTCACGCGAGCCCGCGACTCCGCCGCCAGCGCGCGTACCGGTAGAGGTGGCCGAGCGCGATGACCGCGCGGTTCGAGGACGAGTAGCAGAGCCGCCTGGTCCCGCGGACCGTGGTCGGTCCCGGATTGGCCGGGTCTGCGGTCGCGAGCTCCGTTGCGGTGAGGATCGGCTTGCCGGTCTGCTCGCTGATCTCGGCCGCGGCCCGGGCGAAGCGCGCGTCCTGGCGCTGGTGGTAGTCGACGATCCGCTCGAGCCCGTCGCCGGGGTAGAACGGACCCTCCCGCATGAGCCGGGCCTGGTTCGACTGGATGCCGAGCCCCAAGTACACGATGGCATCGATTGCCGGGTGCCCCGCCACCATCGTCATCACCTCGGGGATCGTGTCGCGGGTCTCACCGCCCGCGAGGTCGATCGGGTTGTTGCGGCTCCAACGCGGCGGCAGCTTCGTGTCGATCGAGGCGCGCAGGTCTTCGGGTAGCGGGGCCAGCGCGAGGTCGCGGTGCGCAGTGATCGCGTCGGCGGTGACGACACCCCATCCCCCGGCGGTGGTGAGCACGGCGACGTTGGGCCCGGCCGGGAGGGGCTGGGTCGCGAACGTGGCCGCGGCCTCGAAGGCCTCCTCGACGGTCGCGGCGCGGATCGCGCCCATCTGGTGGCACATGCCGTCGAGGACGCGATCGTCGCTGGCGAGCGCGCCGGTGTGGCTCGCCGCGGCGCGCTGGCCGCCCGCGGTCGCGCCGCCCTTGAGCAGCACGAGCGGCATCCGCTCGGTGATGACGCGCACCCGCTCCGCGAACGCGCGACCGTCGGCGATGCCTTCCACGTACGCGAGGCCGACGGTGGTCTGCGGGTCGTCCGCATAGAAGTCGAGGTAGTCGGGCACGGTCACCATCGCCGCGTTGCCGGCGCTCACCGCGCGGCTGATGCCGATCCCGGTCTGCACGGAGTAGTTGAGGAAGCTCGAGACGAAGTTGCCGCTCTGGCTCGCGACGCCGATGTCTCCGCCCGGCGGGTACGGCGCGACGATCTGCGCGCACAGGCGCGACGGCGTGGAGACCACGCCCTGCCCGTTGGGGCCCGCGAGCAGGATGCCCAGCTCGTCGGCAAGGGCCACGAGGTCGCGCTCGGCGGCTCGGCCCTCGTCGCCGGCCTCGCCGTATCCCGCGCTGGTGACGAACGCGGCGGTGATGCCGCGCTGCGCGCACGCTCGGAGCAGCTCCGGGTTCGCGCCCGCCGGGGTGCACACGAAGACGAGGTCGAGCGGTGCGTCGGCCGCGAGGTCGTCGATGCTCGGGACGGCCTCGACGCCGAGGATGGTGCCCCCCTCGCGATTGGTCGCACGAACCGCGCCCGCGTAGCCCTGGCTGAGAATGTTGTGCAGCGCCACGAACCCGAACTTCCCGGGGTGACTCGACGCGCCGGCCACCACGATCCCGCGGGGGTCGAACAGGGCGCGGAAGCGCTCGGGGTGCAGGGGCTTCACCGGGTCGATCCCTCGGCGAGCTCAACGAGCGCGTCGACGGCGATCGGGCGACCGTCAACGACGATCAGCGGGTTGAGATCGACGGACACGACGCTCGGGTCGGCCACGGACAGCGCGCTCAGGCCGAGGAGCGTCGCGGCGAGCGCCCCGCGGTCGATGGCCGGCTCACCCCGGAAGGCGCCGAGCAGCGGCTGCGTGCCGAGGTCGTCGATCATCTCTGCCGCGTCGAGTGCCGTGATCGGGACCAGGCGGAAGACGACGTCTCGGATCGCCTCGGCGAGGATGCCGCCGACGCCCAGCATCACGGTGGGCCCGAACTGCGCGTCGGTGTGGAGGCCGGCGATGAGCTCGCGGTTGCCGGAGAGCATCGGGGCGACGAGCAGCGCGACGGGCCCGTCCTCGGGGGTGGCGGCGGCGAGCAGGTCGACGGCCGCGGCGCGCACGTCGTCTGCGGTGCGCAGGTTGAGGCGCACGAGGCCCCGCTCGGTCTTGTGGGCGATCGCGTCGCCGCACAGCTTGGTGACGACCGGGAACCCGATCGCCTCGGCGGCGGCCACGGCGTCGTCGGCGGTGGCGACGATCCGCTCGTCGGGGACGAGCACCCCGTGCGCGGCGACGCGCGCCTTCGAGTCGGCTTCCGAGAGGGTGGGCACGGCCGGTGATCGTAGGGCAGGCGGTTCCGCGGAACCGTTTCGGTCTCAGCCGGTGAGGATCGTGCGGGCCGTTGCGGCGAAGGCCTCGACCGCGGCCGGATCGGGAGCGGCGCCGCGCTCGAACATCCGTTGCTGGAGCAACGGACCGTGGGCATCGAGCTCGCGCATCAGGCCCGCGTCGACCGGCTGCACCACGAAGTGGATGTGGCACGGGCCGTGCGACCACAGGCACACGTAGACCTGCTGCGGCGCGCAGAGCTGGGTGACCGCCGCGCTGACGCGCTGGAGCAGCGGCCCGAGCTCGGCTGCCTCGTGCGGTGAGAGGTCCGCCACGTGGAGCACGTGCCGCAAGGGCTTGACCACGAGGGTCCCCACCCGAGTGGCCCGACGCAGTGTTCGACCCGCCAGTGTCCGGTCGTTTGGATCGCGCCCCCAGGCAATGCGACGCGGCCGTCGGTCAGGTCACAAGCCAGGCAGCCCTCCCAGCCCATGCCGACCAGGCTAACAAGCCGGCCCGACGGTTCCGCGGAACCGTCCCGGTCTCAGCTCGGTCAGCGGCGGCCGAGAGCGCCGATGTCGAGGTCGGCGTCGGCGTCGGTGGGTCGGCGCAGGCGGATCACTGCACGCGACAGCTCGGGGATCCGCCGGGCATGCGGTGGCGGTAGCGCGCGATCAGCGGGTAGACGACCGTGCCGAGCCACGACAGCGGTGGGGCCGCGAGCAGCCGACCGGCGATCCGCGCCCAGCCGGTGGCGTGGGCCATCGCCGCGGCGATCGCGCGGTGCCCGCGCCGCGGGTGGCCGTCGGCACCCACCCACCAGGCCGCGTCGGTCACTTGCGCCTCGGAGAGCCCCAGCTCGCGCAGGCCGTCGGCGCCGAGCTCCTGCCACGCGACGATCGCCGCCGGGTCGGCCCACCGGTGGGAGATCCAGCGTGCGCTGCGCGTGCAGAACCCGCAGTCGCCGTCGTACACGAGCACCGGCAGGCGCGGGCGGTCAGGCACGAGCCCAGCCTACGACCGGGTGGGTCAGACCGCGGCCTCGCGGTCCTTCCAGTACTCGTCGCGCAGCACCCGCTTGAGCAGCTTCCCCGCGTCGGTGCGCGGGAGCTCGTCGCGCAGCTCGTAGCCACGGGGGCGCTTGTAGCCCGCCATGTGCTCGTCCGCGAACGCGCGCACCTCGTCGAGATCGATCGTCTCCCCGGGCTTCGCCTGCAGGATGCAGTGGACGCTCTCGCCCCACTCGTCGTCGGGGACGCCGAACACCGCGACGTCGAGCACCTGCGGGTGCTGGTGCAGCACCGCCTCGATCTCGGCCGGGTAGATGTTGACCCCACCGGAGATGATCATGTCCTTCTTGCGGTCGCAGATGTAGAGGTAGCCCTCGTCGTCGGCGTAGCCGATGTCGCCGACTGACTTCCAGGCGCCGTCCTCGATCTCGCTGAGCTGCTCCTCGGTGCGGTGGTACCCGTCCATCGCGAGGCCGGTCGACATGAACAGCTCGCCTTGCTCCCCCGGCGCCGCGTCGGTGCCGTCGTCCTTGACGATCCGGTAGTCGATCCCGCCGTAGGTCTTCCCGCACGAGCCCGGCTTGCGGAGCTGGTCCTCGGGCCGCAGCACGGTGATGATCCCCATCTCGGTCGAGCCGTAGACCTCGAACAGGAACCCGTCCCCGAGCTTGGCGATCACCTCCTGCTTCAGCGCGTACGGCACGGGCGCCGCGTTCGCGATGAGGCAGCGCATCGACGAGCAGTCGGCGCCGGCAAGGTCGTGCTCGGGCAGGCTCACGATGCGCTTCAGCTGCGTCGGCGCGGAGAACGTGTTGGTGACGCGGTGCAGCTTCACCGCCGCGAGCCACGCGACGGGATCGAAGCGGCGCAACACCACGATCGGCGCGCCCATCGTGTGGTTCACCGTCACGAACGCGAGCGGCCCGGAGTGGTACATCGGCCCGGTGGTGATGTGGACCTCGTTGCCGATCTGCAGGCCGAGCTCACCGAGGAGCGCCATGACGACGGACGGGTTCGTGGTGGTGCGCAACGCCCCCTTCGGCTTGCCGGTCGTCCCCGACGTGTAGAGCATCTGCGCGCCGACGGCGGAGGCGTCGATCGACACGGGCTCATCGTCGGGCTGACCCTCGACCAGCTCGTCCCAGCCGACGAAGCCCTCGGGCAGCTCGCAGTGCTCGGCCGTCGCCACGTAGCCGAGCATCGCCCGCACCTTGGGCAACCGGTCGCGCACCGACGCGAGGAGCGGCGCGTAGTCGGCGTCGACGACCACGAGCGTCGCGTCCGAGTTGTCGACGACGTACGCCATCTCCTCGGCGTTGAACCGGTACGAGAGCGGCACCGCGACGAGCCCGGCCTTGCGGGCCGCGTGGATCACCGCGATGGTCTCCAGCGAGTTGGGGCCACACCACACGAGCCGGTCCCCCGGCGCCGCACCGAGCGACCGCATGCCGTGTGCGAGGCGGTTCACCAGCCGGTTCAGCTCGGCGAACGTGGTCACCGAAGGGCGAGCGCCGTTGCTCGCGTCCACGATCACCGCGTGCTTGTCCGGCGAGCCCTGCGCGTGCAGCGCCAGGACGTCAGGTGTGTCGGCCATGTGTGATCTCCCCGGTCGAGGCCGGTAGCGTACCGATCGTGCCCCGCACCGTCCCCTTGCGCGGCGTGATCGAGGGCTTCTACGGCACTCCGTGGACCCCCGAGGCGCGCATCGCCACCGTCGAGCTGCTCGGTGCGCACGGGATGAACGCGTACGTCTACGCCCCCAAGGACGACCCGCGCCACCGGGCCGAGTGGCGGGAGCCCTACGACGCCGAGGCAGCCGCGGCGTTCGCCGACCTGGCTCGTGCGGGCGAGGCCTCCGGGGTGGAGATCGGCTTCGCGCTCTCCCCCGGACTCGACGTCGACTACGGGTCGACGGTAGACCGCGACGCACTCGCCGGCAAGCTCGACGCGGTGCGCGGGCTCGGCATCGACTGGCTCGTGCTCGCGCTCGACGACATCCCGATGCGCGACGGGCTGGCCGCAGAGCAGGCCGAGCTGACCGCCTGGCTGGTGGACCGCTGCGCCGGGGCCCGGGTCACCCTCGTGCCGACCGAGTACCTCGGCACCCGTCCCAGTCCGTACCTGTCCACGCTGGCCGCCGGGCTACCCGACGGCGTCGACGTGATGTGGACCGGGCCCACCGTCTGCTCGCCCACGATCAGCGCCGCGGATGCCCGCGGCTGGGCGGTCGCGCTCGGCGGTCGCCGCCCGGTCGTCTGGGACAACTACCCGGTCAACGACGCCACGATGAGCCGGGCGCTGCACCTCGGCCCGTACCGCGGGCGGGAAGCCGCGCTCACCGACGAGGTCGACGGGATCCTCTGCAACCCGATGACCCAGGCCCGCGCGTCGTGGGTGGCGATCCTCACCGCGGCCGAGTACCTGCGTGACCCGGCGGGCTACGACGAAGCGGCGGCGTGGGAGCGTGCCCTCGACACCGTGGGCGGTCCGAACGCCGTGCCGTTGCGCGCTCTGGCCACGGCTTGTGCGGACTCCCCCGTCGCGCCGCCGGACCGGATGCCACTGGCGGGCCTGCTCGACCGGTTGGAGGCCGTGCTCGCGGACCGGAGCGACCCCTCGGCACCGGCTCCCACCCTGGCCGCGGTGCGGGAGCACCTCGAGGCCGTGCAGCGGGCACCGGCCGACTGGCCGATCGGCGACCCGCTGCGCACCGAGGTCGCGCCCTGGCTTACCGCGACGGGTGCGGCGGCCGCGGCTGGGCTCGCGGCCGTCAGGCTCGTCGAACGGTGCAACGCGCCCGAGCCCGGCTCGGCTGAGTCGCTCATGCAACACGCGTTCGGCGTGCTGTACCTGTGGGACGGAGTGCGCCGCGTGCGTGAGACCGTCTTCGGACCGCGGTTCGCGGTCTACGCGGCGATCGTTCAGCGCGCCGACGGGTCGCCCGCGCTCGACGTGTCGGAGGCGCTACGCGAGGACGCCAACGCGATCGACCGTTGCTGCCGGCTCGCGCTGGCGGAGTACAGAAGATGGGCCGGGATGCCGATGACCTCCGAGTCCGAACGGCGAGACCCGAGGAACGCCGCGTGATCTCGATCGTGATGCCCGCCTACAACGAGGCCGGGCTCCTCGGCCCGAGCGCGCGGGAGGTCGTCGACGGGATGCGCGCGCTCGGCGAGTCCTTCGAGGTGCACATCGTCGAGAACGGGTCCACCGACGGGACGCCGGCCATCGCGGCTCGCATCGCCGAGGCGCTTCCGGAGGTCGAGGTGCACTCGATGAGGGTGGCGGACTACGGCGAAGCGCTGCGCACAGGGCTGCTGGCCTCACGGGGCGAGATCGGCGTCGTCTTCGACGTCGACTTCTACGACCTCGAGTTCCTCAAGGCCGCGCTCGACGTGCTCGACGCGGGCGGCGACCCGAGTGGGCCGGTCGTCGTGGTGGGCTCCAAGCGGGCGCCCGGGTCGCGCGACGAGCGGTCGCCGCTGCGCCGCGCGGCCACCTCGGTGTTCACCTGGATCCTGCACCGCGGCTTCGGGCTCTCGCTCTCGGACACGCACGGCATGAAGGTGCTCAACCTCGGGGTGCTGCGCCCGGCGCTGCAAGCCTGCCGCCTCGGCGCCGACCTGTTCGACACCGAGCTGATCATCCGGGCCGAGCGCAGCGGCTGGCGGGTCGCGGAGATCCCGGTCACGGTGCGCGAGCTCCGCCCGGCGCGCACCTCCATCGCCCGGCGCGTGCCGCGCACGCTGGTCGGCCTCGCGCGACTCCGACTCGCGGTCGGCCGCGCGCCGCGGCAGACCTGAGCCGCGCGTGACCGCCACCGTCCTCGCCGCTCGCAACCGCTGGGTCGCGGTCGAAGACGGGCTCGTCGTCGACGAGGGCTTCGAACGCCCTCCTGCCGGTGCCGTCGCGCTCGGCGACGTCTGGCTCCTCTCCGGCTTCGTCGATCTCCAGTGCAACGGGGTCGGCGACGTCGACTTCATGACCGCGGAGCTCGACGGGTTCCGGGCGGCCGGGGCCGCGCTGGTGCGCACCGGCGTCACCTCGTACCTCCCGACGCTCGTCAGCGCACCGCTCGACCGCTACGGCCCGGCACTCGATCGCGTCGCCGACGCGCAAGCCGACGCGGTCGGTTCCGGTCTGCCCCGCATCGAGGGCGTCCACCTGGAGGGTCCGTTCCTCGGCGGCGCACCCGGAGCCCACCCACCCGAGCTGCTCCGGCCGATGGACGTCGAATGGCTCGCCGCGCTCCTCGACGCCCACCCGGGACTCGTCCGGCTGGTCACCCTCGCGCCCGAGGCGGATCCCGGCCTCGCCGGCATCCGCATGCTGCGCGACCGCGGCGTTGCGGTCGCGCTCGGCCACTCGCGCTGCAGCTACGACGAGGCGCTCGCGGCAGCAGCGGCCGGGGCGACGCTCGTTACCCACGTCTTCAACGGCATGGGCCCGCTCCACCACCGCGCGCCCGGGCTCGTGAACGCCGCGCTCGACCCGGGCACGGGTCTGACGCCCACCCTCATCGCCGACCTCGTGCACCTGCATCCGTCGGTGGTTCGACTGGTGATGGCGGTCACGAGTGCGATCTTGGTCACCGACCGGGTGGCGACCGGCGTCGATTCCTTCGGGCAGCACGTGGGCGAGCGCGACGGCGCGGCGTTCCTCTCCGACGGCACCCTCACCGGATCCACGCTCACGATGGACCGAGCCGTCCGCAACGCGGTCCGGGAAGGCGTCGAGCCCGAGACGGCCTTCGACGCCGCGTCCGGCACGCCTGCCGACGAACTCGACCTCGACGTCTACGCCTCGTCGACGGAGGGCGGGCGCGCGGACCTGGTGGCCCTCGACCGGGAGACCCTCGAGGTCGAGGGCGTCTGGTGCAGCGGCCAGCGGGCGTACACGCGTCGGCGCGAACCGTGAGCTCCGGCAACGTCGTGCGCGGGCTCGGCGGTCGCCCGGCGTTGGAACGGCTGGAGGACCTGGCCGCCGCGTCCACGGACGCCGATCTCTGAGCCCCTTCGGCGGGTACGCCAGGTAGCGCAGCCCGCCTTCTAGCATCGGCGCAGCGGACTGAAAGGGGCCCCATGACGGTCGACGACCTCGAGCAGCGCGGCATCAACACGATCCGCGGCCTCGCGATGGACGCGGTGCAGCAGGCCAACTGCGGCCACCCCGGCACCGCGATGGCCCTCGCGCCCCTGGCGCACGTGCTGTTCACCCGCGTCATGACCTACGACGCGACCGATCCGGCGTGGCCCGACCGAGACCGCTTCGTGCTCTCCGCGGGCCACGCGTCGATGCTGCTGTACTCGATGCTGCACCTCACCGGGTTCGGCCTCGAGCTCGACGACCTGCGCGACTTCCGCCAGTGGGGCTCGCGCACGCCCGGGCACCCCGAGTACTGGCACACGCCGGGGGTGGAGCTCACCACCGGTCCCCTCGGTCAGGGCATCGGCAACGCAGTGGGCATCGCGCTCGCGGAGGCCAACCTGCGCGAGCGGTTCGGTTCCGCGGCGTGCGACCACCGCGTGTTCGCGATCTGCGGCGACGGCGACCTCTCTGAGGGCGTGAGCCACGAAGCGGCGTCGCTCGCCGGCCACCTCGGGCTCGGGCGCCTCGTGGCGGTCTACGACGACAACCACATCACGATCGACGGGCCAACGGAGATCGCGCTTACCGACGACGCGGTCGGGCGCTTCCGGGCCTACGGCTGGCACGTCGTCGAGCTGGGCGAGGTGGCCAACGACCTCGACGCGCTTGAGCGCGGCCTCGCCGAGGGGATCGCCGAGGCCGACCGCCCCAGCCTCCTCGTGCTGCGCAGCCACATCGGCTGGCCGTCGCCACGTTTCACCGACTCGCCGAAGGCGCACGGCGAGGCGCTCGGGGAGGACGAGGTGCGGGCGGTCAAGGAGATCCTGGGTATGGATCCCGACGCGCACTTCGCAGTGGCCGACGACGTGCTCGCGATGTACCGCGACGCCGGCCGCCGTGGCGCGGCGGCGCGCACGGAGTGGGAGGCGCGACGCGGAGCGTTCGCCACGGGCGAGCCGGCGCTCGCCGCGGAGCACGACGCCTGTCTCGCGCAGGGCGGTCTCCCCGGCTGGGAGGCGAAGCTCCCGGTGTGGAGCCCCGGCGACGGCATCGCGACCCGCCAGGCGTGCAAGGCGGCGCTCGACGCGATCGTCGGCGTGGTGCCCGGCCTGGTGGGTGGGGGCGCCGACCTCACGGGGAACACCGGCACGGCCGTCCCCGACGCGGGGGTGATCGACACCCACCGCTTCGGGGGTCGCCAGGTGCACTTCGGCGTGCGCGAGCACGGCATGGGCGCAGTGCTGAACGGGATGTCGGTGGGCGGGCTCGTGCCCTTCGGCGGCACGTTCTTCGTGTTCAGCGACTACATGCGCGGCGCCGTGCGGGTCGCCGCGCTCTCGGGCTACAAGGTCATGTTCGTCTGGTCGCACGACTCGATCGGGCTGGGCGAGGACGGCCCGACTCACCAACCGGTCGAGCAGCTCGCCGCGATGAGGGCGATGCCCGGCATCCGCGTGATCCGCCCGGCCGACGCCAACGAGACGGCCCAGGCGTGGCGGGTGCACGTCGAGGGCGATGGCCCGACCGCGCTCGTGCTGAGCCGGCAGAAGGTGCCCGTGCTCGACGGCACCGCGGAGCGCGCCACCGCCGGGGTCGTGGCCGGGGCCTACCCGCTGGTCGACGAGTCCGGCGCCCTCGAGCTGGTGCTCGTCGGGACGGGCTCGGAGGTGCAGCTCTGCGTCTCGGCCGCGTCGCGTCTTGCCGAGCGCGGCCTCGGCGTACGGGTCGTCTCGATGCCCTGCTGGGAGCTCTTCGCGGCGCGTCCCGACGACGAGCAGGCCGCGGTGCTGCCGCCGGGCGTCCCGACGCTCGCGGTCGAGGCCGCGGCGTCGTTCGGCTGGGACCGCTACGCGGACGACGTCGTCGGCCTCGACCGGTTCGGCGCTTCCGCTCCCGGGAACATCGCGCTGGAGCAGCTCGGTTTTACCGTCGACAACGTCGTCGCGCGCGCCGATGCGCTGCTCGCGCGCGACGCCTAGGAGGACCCCATGGCCAGTGCCATCGCCCGACTCAACGACTTCGGTCAGAGCCCCTGGTACGACAACATCACGCGCTCGCTGGTGCGGGAGGGCGGGTTGGCGGCGCTGGTCGCCGACGACGGGATCCGCGGTGTCACGTCGAACCCGACCATCTTCGAGAAGGCGATCGCGGGCGGCGAGGGCTACGACGACCAGCTCCTCGGCCTGCATCGTGACGGCACCGGGACAGAAGACGCGTTCTGGGCCCTCGCGGTCGACGACATCGGCCACGCCGCCGACATCCTGCGACCCGTGTACGACGCGCAGGGCGGGGGCGACGGGTTCGTTTCGATCGAGGTCTCGCCGTTGCTCGCCCACGACACCGCGGCGACGATCGAACAGGCCGCGGCGCTGTTCGCACGCCTCGGGCGGCCGAACATCCTGGTCAAGATTCCGGCAACCGTCGAAGGGGTGCCGGCGATAGAGGAGACGATCGCCGCCGGAATCAACGTCAACGTGACGTTGATTTTCAGCCTCCAGCGCCACGCCGAGGTCATCGAGGCGTACCTCCGCGGCCTCGAGCGTCTCGTGGCGTCGGGTGGCGACCCCGCGAAGGTCGCCTCCGTCGCCTCCTTCTTCGTGAGCCGGGTCGACACCGAGACCGACCGGCGCCTCGCGGCGGGCTCGCCGCTGCGCGGCCGGGCGGCGGTCGCCAACGCCAAGCTGGCCTACGAGCTGTTCCAGCAGCGGTTCGCGGGTGAGCGCTGGGACGCGCTCGCCGCGAAGGGAGCTCGCCTGCAGCGGCCGCTGTGGGCATCGACGTCCACGAAGAACCCGGCGTACTCCCCCACGCTCTACGTCGACACGCTGGTCGGTTCCGACACCGTCAACACGCTTGCGCCGGCGTCCATCGACGCGCTGCACGACGGCGACGTGCTCCTGCGGGCCGACACCGTGACCGAGGACGTTGAAGGGGCGCACCAGGTGATGTCCGACCTCGCGGCCGCCGGGGTCTCCTACGACGATGTGACGGCCACGCTCGAGCGCGAAGGCGTCGCTTCGTTCGCACAGTCGTTCCGCGACCTGCTCGGCACCCTCGAGCGCAGGGTCGGCGAGCTCGGCGCGTAGCTCACGCGCCGAGTGCTGCTGCCGCGCGGAGGTGCTCGGTCAGCTCGCCGAGCGGGGTGCGGGCGTTGAGGCCACTCGTGTTGGGCATCACGTAGGTCGGGACGCCCGCGAACGGAGCGGGCTGGACGCCCGGCCGGGCACGGCGGTCGACCACCTCGCGATAGCCGGCAAGACCCACGAAGCACAGCGCTGCCGGCCGCAGCCACTCCACCAGGCGCGTGAGTCGCGCTGCGCCCTCGGCGTACTCATACCCCAAGAGCTCGTCGGCGCGTGCGGTGGCCCGCTTCACGAGGTCGGTCATGCCGACCCTGTTCACGCGCAAGGCGTGTGCGGGATCACGATCGACGGTGAGGATCCCGGCGCCGAGCGCCGCGGGCCAGAAGCGGTTTCCCGGGCGGGCGAAACCGATGCCGACGTCCGCGGCGTAGAGGCTCGGGTTCAACCCGCACACGAGGAGGCGCATCCCGGGACCGACGACGTCGGGCAGCATCCGCTCGCGGACGCACTCGGCGTCGAGCCACTCCTCGCCGTCGTCGCGCAAACCCTCGATCGAGAAGCCGGCACCGATGAGCACGTCCGCGAGTCGCGCCGCAGACCAGTACTCGAAGTGGCGCCCAGGGAACTCGGTATCGGGCGCGGGCCCGATCCGATCCGAGGTCACGCGCAGGTGCAGCGGGGCGCCGACGACGAGCGCCCCGTGAAGGTCGGCCAGCGCGCGCGGGAGAGCAGCCATCGCGAGGTGCATGTAGACCTTGTTTGCCCAGGCACCGTGCAACGACGCGCGCCGCAGCGGCAGTGCGTCGACGGTCGCCTGCACGCGCAGCGCTCCGGGAGCATGGTCGACCACGAGGTCGAGCATCGCTCCGGCGGCGTCGAGTGCGAGCAGCGGTGCACCGAGTGCCGGGCCGTGCCAGCCGGGCCCGCACCCGAGATCGGCCCGCAAGGCTCCCGGCGCGCAGCGGGCCGCGAAACCGGCAGCGGGGTCGAGGGCCCCCGGCGACTTGCGCGTCGCCCACTCCGCTGCCCGCGTCTCGTAGACGTCCACCGTGCGCCGGTCCATCGCCGTATCATCCCGCGATGGCGACGGTCTGCGAGGTGGGTAGCGTTCCCGAGGCGTTCGCCGACCTGGTGGTGCAGCGCGCGCCCCGGTCGATCGCGCTCTCGGGCGGCGGGACCGCCACCGACTGCTACCGGGCCCTCCGAGCGCGGACGCCCGATTGGAGTGGCGTCGAGGTGTTCTTCGGCGACGAGCGCTCCGTGCCCGTCGACCATCCCGACAGCAACGAGGGGATGGCCCGGCGGGTGCTCCTCGAGGGGGCGATCCCCGCCGCGATCCACTCCCTCGCGACCGCCGGGACCACTCCAGAGGCTGCGGCCCTCGCCTACGACGGGCTGCTGTGCGGGTACGGCCCGCTCGATCTGGTCCACCTCGGGCTCGGCCCCGACGGCCATACCGCATCGCTCTTCCCGGGCTCGCCGGCGCTGGAGGTGTCCGACCGCCTCGTGATCGCCACGGGCGACGACCTGCACCGGCACCCACGCCTGACCTTCACGTTCCCCGCGATCGCGTCCGCGCGGCTGGTCGTCTTCACGGTGGCGGGAACCGAGAAGCGCGATGCCCTCGCCGGCGTGCTCGCCGGCGACGTGGCCCTCCCGGCGGCGCGGGTCCGCGCCGGCGAGGTGGTGTTCCTCGCCGATGCCGCAGCACTGCGCGCGTAGGCTGCGCAGCGTGATCAGCGGAGGCGATGCGCGCGATCTGCTCCACCAGCCGACTGACGCGCTCGTGGGCGCGGCCGGGGCGCTCCGGGACGCCGGGCACGGTTCCCGCGTCACCTTCTCCCCGAAGGTGTTCGTCCCGCTCACGATGCTCTGCCGGGACCGCTGTGGGTACTGCACGTTCGCCAAGCCTCCGGCCCGCCTCGACGCGCCGTTCCTCGAGCTCGACGACGTGCTCACGATCGCTCGGGCCGGCGCGGCCGTCGGCTGCCACGAGGCCCTGTTCACGCTGGGTGAGGCCCCGGAGGCCCGCTACCCGGCGGCCGCCGACTGGCTGGACCACCGCGGATACGTCTCGACGGTCGACTACCTCGCCGCCGCGGCGGCCGCGGTACTCGCGGAGACCGGCCTCCTCCCGCACGCGAACGCCGGTGCGCTCGACCAGGCTGCGCTCGAGCGGCTCCGGGCCGTCAGCCCCTCCCAGGGGATGATGATCGAGTCGCTCGCCGACCGCCTGCACGAGCCGGGTGGCCCGCACTTCGGCGCACCCGACAAGACCTCGGCTCGCCGGCTGGAGACCTTGGAAGCCGCGGGGCGGGCGCGGGTGCCCTTCACGACCGGGATCCTGGTCGGCATCGGCGAGGCCCCCGAGGAGCGCGTCGACGCGCTGCTCGCGATCCGCGCGTCGCACGAGCGCCACGGCCACGTGCAGGAGGTGATCGTCCAGAACTTCCTGCCCAAGCCGGGCACGCGCATGCACGACCGGCCGGCGTGCGACGCGGAGGACTTCGTCCGCACGGTCGCGATCGCGCGTCTGGTTCTCGGCGCCGACATGCATCTCCAGGCCCCGCCGAACCTCACCGACCCCGACGGGCTTGCCGCGCTGCTCGCCGCGGGGATCGACGACTGGGGAGGCGTCTCGCCGGTGACGCCCGATCACGTGAACCCCGAGCGGCCCTGGCCGGCGCTCGACGTGCTGGCGGCCGCGACGGCCTCGGCCGGCAAGGTGCTCGCGCCCCGGCTCACCGTCTACCCGGAGTACGTGCGCCAGCCGGAAGCATGGCTCGACCCCGCGGTGCGCACAGGCGTCCTGGCAGCGTCCGACGCGGAGGGCCTCGGGCGTGACCACGCGTGGGCGCCCGGCAGCGACGCGCCGGCCCCGAGGCTGCTGCCGGCCGCGCTGGCGCGGGCCGGTGGGCCGGTGGGCGAGGTGCTCGAAGGTGTCGCCCACCGCGAGGAGGTCGGCGTCGAGGAGATCGTCGCGCTCCTGGCTGCTCGGGGAGCCGAGATCGCCGCCGTGTGCGACACGGCCGACCGGCTTCGGCGCGAGAGCGTCGGCGACGTGGTGACCTTCGTGCGAAACCGCAACGTCAACTACACCAACATCTGCACGTTCAAGTGCCGGTTCTGCGCCTTTTCGAAGGGGCCACTCTCGCTGAACCTGCGCGGCGAGCCGTACCTGCTCGACCTCGCGGAGGTACAGCGGCGAGTGGTCGAGGCCGTGGAGCACGGCGCCACCGAGGTGTGCCTCCAGGGTGGCATCCACCCCGACTTCGACGGTGGCTACTACCTCGACGTCGCCCGGGCTGTGAAGGCCGTCGCACCTGACATCCACATTCACGGGTTCACTGCGCTCGAGGTGACCGAGGGCGCGCGCCGACTGGGGATGCCGTTGCGCGACTACCTGGTGCTAGCGAAGGAGGCCGGCCTTTCGACGCTCCCCGGTACCGCGGCCGAGATCCTCGACGACGAGGTGCGCGCGGTCATCTGTCCCGACAAGGTGACCACCGAGGAGTGGCTCGAAGCGCACCGGACCGCGCATTCGGTGGGCCTGCGCTCGAACGTCACGATCATGTTCGGTCATGTCGAGCGCCCGGTGCATGTGGCCCGCCACCTCGTGCGCACTCGGGACCTGCAGCGGGAGACCGGCGGCTTCACCGAGCTGGTGCCCCTTCCCTTCGTGCACATGGCGAGCCCCATCTACCTGCAGGGCCGGGCGCGCCGGGGTCCGACCTTCCGCGAGGTGCTGCTGCTCCACGCCATCGGCCGCATCGCGTACCGCGACACGATCGAGAACATCCAGGTCTCGTGGGTCAAGACGGGCGTCACGGGCGCTCGCCAGATGCTGATGGCGGGGTGCAACGACCTCGGGGGGACCCTGATGGACGAGAACATCTCCCGGGCGGCAGGCTCCGAGCACGGCCAGGAGGCCGACGAGGCCGATTTCCGGACCATCGTCGAGCCGTTGGGCCGCACGCTCGAGCAACGCAGCACCCTCTACGGGCGCATCCAGACGGTGGGCCGGCGCCTGCGACCCGCCGAGCCGGCCCGGCGCGAGGTTGCGCCCGAGGTCGGCATGCCCGTGACGTTGCGGTCGCCGGCGAACGCGGGCCGTCCGTGAACGGTGCGTCGAGGGCCGTCGTCGGGATCGGCAACGCCCTCGTCGACGTGCTGAGCCAAGCGTCCGAGGAGTTCGTCGCCGATCAGGGCATGGTGAAGGGCTCCATGGCGCTCATCGACACCGACCGTGCCGTCGCGCTCTACGGCGCGATGGGCCCCGGCGTCGAGATCTCGGGAGGATCGGCCGCCAACACGATGGCGGGCATCGCCTCCTTCGGCGGCAACGCCGCGTTCATCGGCCGGGTGAGCCGCGACCAGCTGGGCGAGGTGTACACCCACGACCTGCGATCGGCGGGAGTGCGCTTCGACACCGTCCCCGCCGACGGCGGCATGCCTTCCGGCCGTTGCCTGATCCTCGTGACACCCGACGCGCAGCGCACGATGAACACCTATTTGGGCGCCTCGGCGGAGCTGGGCCCCGACGACGTCGACGTCGACCTCGTGCGGGCCGCGGCCCTGACCTACCTCGAGGGCTACCTCTGGGACGCGCCCGACGCTCAGGCGGCGTACCGGTTCGCGGCGCAGGTTGCGCACGAGGCCGGCCGCCGGGTCGCGCTGACACTCTCGGACGCATTCGTGGTGGACCGCCACCGCGCGACGTTCCTCGAGCTCGTCGAGCACGACGTCGACGTGCTCTTCGCGAACGAGGCCGAGATCTGCTCGCTCTACGAGGTCGAGTCCTTCGACGACGCGCTTCAGCACGTGAGCCGCCACTGCGAGATCGCCGCGCTGACCCGCAGCGAGAAGGGTTCCGTCCTGCTCCGGGGCGACGAGGTGCACGTGATCGACGCGTCCCCGGTTCCGGGCGGGCACGTCGTCGACACGACGGGCGCGGGCGACCTCTACGCGGCCGGCGTCCTCTACGGTCTCACGTCCGGCTTCGACCTCGGGCGATGCGGCCGACTCGGGGCCGTCGCAGCCGCCGAGGTGATCTCGCATCTCGGCGCCCGCCCGGAGCAGCCGCTGGCGAGGCTCGCCGCGCCGCACCTCTCGGGCTAGCGCACCGCGTGGCCGGCGACGCGACGGGGCTGCCCCGCTACCGCACCGGCGATCCGGATCTCGACGCGGCCGTCGCCGCGCTTGTCGAGCAGGCCGGCGGTGCGAAGGACCCCGATCTCGTCTTCGAGATCGTGGTCACCGCGCTCCGGCTCGCGCGTGATGGCGCGACGCGTGGAGACCTGAAGATCGCGAACGGCGCGCTGAAGGAGATGCGCTACGCGTTCTCGGTGTTCGCGCCCTACCGCGCGGCCCGCAAGGCGTCGATCTTCGGCTCCGCGCGCACTCGGCCCGACGATCCGCTCTACGAGCAGACCCGGCGCTTCGCGGCAGCGATCGCGGAGGCAGGCTGGATGGTCGTGACCGGAGCCGGCCCGGGGATCATGACTGCCGGCATCGAGGGCGCCGGAGCCGATCGCGCCTTCGGCGTCAGCATCCGGCTCCCGTTCGAGACTTTCGCCTCGGAGCACATGATCGACGACCCGAAGCTGGTCAATTTCCGGTACTTCTTCACCCGGAAGCTCTCCTTCGTGAAGGAGTCGGACGCGTTCGTGCTCCTGCCGGGCGGGTTCGGCACACTCGACGAGGCATTCGAGACGTTGACGCTGATCCAGACCGGCAAGGCCCAGCCGGCTCCGATCGTGTTGCTCGACGTCCCGGGCGGCACCTACTGGGAGCGCTGGGGCGAGTTCGTGGAGGCCGAGCTGGAGGCGCGGGGTTACCTCTCCTCCACCGACCTCTCCCTGGTAAAGGTCACCGACGACGTCGAGGCCGCGATGGCGGAGGTCACGGGCTTCTACGTCAGCTACCACTCGTTGCGGATGGTCGGCCGCGATCTCGTGCTGCGGGTGCGCCACGCTCCCGACACGGCCGAGCTGGCGGACCTGAACCGGCGGTTCGGCGACATCGTCCGCAGCGGCGAGATCCGGGTGTCGGAGGCACTGCCGGAGGAGGTGGCCGACGACGACGTCCCCGACCTGACCCGCCTCGTCTTCCACTTCGACCGGCGCAGCTTCTCGCGCCTGCGCGAGATGATCGACGCGATCAACGCTCCCCACCGCTGAGGGCGTTGATCGCCTTCTCGACCGCGCGGCGGGCCTGGTTCAGGCGCTTCTCCTCCGCGCTGGCGTCGTCGCCGCGCTCCACCGCTTCGCGGAGGTGCGCGTACGCGCGGTCGCGCAGCTCCTCCTCGATCACGCGCAGGCGCTCGGCCAGGTCGTCGAACGGGTTCACATTGCTCCTTTCGGATCGTCGAGCGCCGCGGCCAAAAGCTCGGCGGGGTGGCGGACGTCGAGGCCCGCCGCGTCGAGGTGCATGGCACAGCCCGGGTTGGCCGAGGCGACGAGGAACGGCATGGCTCCGGCCGCGGCACGGATCGCCGCGACCTTGCAGTCGCGGACACGGGTTGCGAGGTCGCGCTCGGTCACCGCGTAGGCGCCGCCGGCACCGCAACACATGCCGTCATCGTCCGTCTCGACGAGCCGATAGGCATCGTGCAGGATCGTGCGCACCGAGCCCTCGGCGTGCTGCACGTGGCGAAGGTGGCAGGGGTCCTGCACCACGACCGTGATGCCGGTGTCACGCAGCGGGGGTGCCCCCCGCGCGGCGACCCACTCGGCGAAGTCTTGCACGCGCGCCGAGAAGGCGGCCGCCGCCGGACCGCCCAGCAGCCGCCCGTAGTCCTTCATGGCCGCGCCGCACCCGGCACTGTCGACAACGATCGGCGCGTCGCCTGGCATCGAGGCCATGACCCGCCGCGCCAGCCGTCGGGCCTCCCCGACCCTCCCGGCATGGGCGTGCAGTGCCCCGCAGCAGTCGCCGCCCGCTGTGGGGAGGCCGACCTGGGCACCACAGGACCGCATGACGTGCACCGCCGCCCGGTGTACGTCGCGCTGCCAGGCGTCCATCACGCAGCCGGTGAAGAGGTAGGCCGTCGGATCGCCGTCGGGCACGATTGGCGTGCGCAGGCTCCGCGGCGAGAGCCGCGGCAGCCCGAGCCGCGCGGGGACGAGGTGCAGGCGCTGGGCGACGAGCAGGAGCCAGGTGCACGCGAGCAGCACGCTGTGGCGCGGGAGCACTGCCACGAACGCGACCCACTCGACCAGCCGGCGCATCGGGGGACGGCGGCGGGCGACGCGTTCCCGAGCTGCCTCGGCGAGATGCCCGTACTGCACACCGGAGGGGCAGGCCGCCTCGCAGCCTCGGCACAGGATGCACTCGTCGATCACGGTGCTGAAGGCGTCGTCGAGGGGCATGCCTTCCTCGACGACGCGCATCGCCGTGATCCGGCCGCGTGGCGACGCCGACTCGAGGCCGGTGACCCGGTAGGTCGGGCAGTGCGGCAGGCAGAGCCCGCAGCCCACGCAGGCCGCGAGCTCGTCGGGATCGAAGCCCAGCCGGGTCATGTCTGGACTTGGGCTATCGGCAAGCGACCGGGGTTCAGCTTGCCGAGCGGGTCGAACGCGGCCCTGACCCGTTCGTGCAGCGCGGAGTTGGGAACGGGAAGACCGAACGGATCGAGGTCCGGAGCACCGGCCTCGCGCAGGAGCCAGCCGCCCTCCGCGCTTGCGGCAAAACGCGCGGCGTCGAGCGCTCCCGGGTCGGTCGCGCCGACGTGCACGGTGCCCACGCCGACCTCGGCGAGCCAGGTCACCTCCAGATCGCGCAGGCGGGTGGCGAGCGCGCCGATCCGGCGCGCCTCGACGGAGATGCGGCCCCGGTGCGCCCCGGGTGGCCGTGACGGGGATGCGGTTGGGACCAGGTCGAGCATCCGCGCCTCGGCGTCCACGTCGGCGGCGTGACCCTCCAGCAACACATGGGTGCGCGCACCGTCCCAGGCCAGGCACGCCGGCCGGTACAGCCGGGCGCGCAGTTCGCCGGGTGCCGCGGTCGTGGTGAACCAGCGGCCGGTCTCGGCTCGGGGCTGGGTCCGCAGCACCACCTCGACGACGACGCCAAGCGTCCCGTGGGAGCCCACGAGCAGGCGGGGCAAGTCGTAGCCGGTGACGTTCTTCACCGTCGGGCCGCCACCCCGCACGACCCGCCCTTCGCCAGTGACGACGCGTACCTCCAGCACGGCGTCGCGCAACGGCCCGTGGCGGAGCCGGCGGGGACCCGAGACGCCGCAGGCCAGCACCCCGCCCACGGTCGCCCTCGCGTCCTCGGGGTCGAGCGGGCACTCCTGGCCGTGCTCGGCGAGCGCGGCGGCCAGGCTCGCGACCGGCGTACCGGCGAGGACCCGGACGGTCATGTCGGCCGGCTGGACGTCGACGATGCCGGCCGGCGCCGCGACTCGCGTCAGCGGGCCCTCGGTGACGACCGGGGCACCGATCCCGCAATGCGTCCCGGCGCCCGTGATCTCGACCGCGGCCGCTCGCTCCACCGAACGCGCGACGTCCTCGATCGCGCTCACACCCAGGTCCCCTCCGGCGCGCGGGTGGCCTCACCGCAGCGGCTCCCCCGTGGCAGCACCTTCTCGGGGTTGGCGAGGCCCGAAGGGTCGAACGCGTCCCGCAGGCGAGCCTGGGCGTCGAGGTCGTCCGGGTCGAACACGAGGGGCATCAAGTCGCGCTTCTCGAGCCCGATGCCGTGCTCCCCCGACAGCACGCCCCCCGCCTCGACGCAGGCGCGCACGATCCCGTTCCCGGCCGCATGCACCCGCTCCCAGATCCCGGGCTCGCGAGCGTCGAACACGAGGAGCGGGTGCAGGTTGCCGTCACCGGCGTGGAACACGTTCATGACGAGCAGGTCCTGGGCCGCCGCGATCTCCCGCACCCGGGCGAGCACCTCGACGAGTCGCGTCCGGGGCACCACCGCGTCGTGCAGGTAGTAGTCGGGCGCGATGCGGGCGATCGCCCCGAACGCCGACTTCCGCCCCTTCCAGAGCAGCTCGCGCTCGGCGTCGTCGGCGGCGACCCGCACGTGACGGGCGCCGTGGTCGCGACCGACCTGTCCGATCCCGCTCACCTCGGCTGCGACGCCCTCGGGGAGGCCGCTGACCTCGACGAGGAGCACGGCCTCGGCGTCGCGCGGGTATCCGGCCCCCACGAAGTCCTCGACGAGCCGCGTGATCGGGGCGTCCATCATCTCGAGCGCGGCGGGCACGATGCCGGCCGCGATGATGCCGCTGACGGTTGCCGCCGCGGCGGCGACCGAGGCGAAGTCGAGCAGCAGCGTCCGCACCGCCGGCGGGTCCGGGAGCAGCCGGACCGCGATCCGGCCCGCGATGCCCATCGTGCCCTCGCTGCCCACGAAGCAGCCCCGCAGGTCGTAGCCGGGGGTGTCGGGAGCGAGGCCGCCGAGCCGGGTAATCACGCCGTCGGCGAGGACCACGTCGACCGCCAGCACGTGGGCCGAGGTGACGCCGTCGCGCAGGCAGTGCGGGCCGCCCGCGTTCGTGCCCACGTTGCCACCGATCGAGCACGCCTGCTGCGAGGACGGGTCCGGGGCGTAGTGCAGGCCGAGGTGGCGCGCCGAGCGGCTGAGGTCGAGGTTGCACACCCCGGGCTCGACCCACGCGACGCGGTCCGCGGCATCGATCTCGAGGATCCGGTTCATGCGCGTCGTCACGATCACGAGCGGGTCACCGACCGGCGTCGCCCCGCCGGCGAGCCCGGTGCCGCTGCCCCGCGCGACGAATGGCACGCGGTGGCGGCACGCGATCCCGACCGCTGCCGAGATCTCTTCGATCGACTCCGGGAAGCACACTGCGAGCGCCCGCCCGCGCGCGGTCCCGGCGTCCGATCGGTAGAGCGCGAGCTCAAGGGGCTCGGCGCGGGCACGGCCGGGGCCGAGGGCGGCCTCGAGGTCCGCGACGAGGGCGGTGGCGTCGATGCGCGGATGCTAGCGACCGCTCCCACTACATTCGGCCGCGTCACATCCTGCACCCGGAGGCTTGCATGACCGGTCCGACGCGCGAGTGGGTCACCTTCGACGACCCGGTGCGCAAGAAGCACGTCTGGCACGTCGACGTCACGTTCCTCGCCTCGCCGTGGACCTGCATCTTCGGCCGCGGCTGCCAGGGGGTGCTCACGGAGCCCTCGCCCGAGCTGGTGCAGGGGTGCTGCTCGTACGGCGCCCACGCTTCGGACGCCAAGGACCGCAAGCTCGTCGAGCGCGTCGCCCGCCGGCTGACCGCTGCGGACTGGCAGTACCTCAAGCGCGGGACGAAGAAGGGCATCTGGGTCAAGGTGGCCAAGGACGACTGGCGCACCCGGATGGCCGACGGTGCCTGCATTTTCCTTAACCGGCCCGGCTTCGAGGGCGGAGCCGGTTGCGCGCTGCACGTCTACGCGGAGCGGACCGGCGTGCACCACAGCGACGTGAAGCCCGAGGTGTGCTGGCAGCTGCCGCTGCGCAACATCGAGGAGTACGACGAGGACGCGGCCGACGGGAAGGTGCACCATCGCCTCACCGAGTTCGCCCGCCAGGGCTGGGGAGAGGGCGGCGACGAGTTCGCGTGGTGGTGCACCGAGTCGCGCGATGCGTTCGTCGGCGCCGAACCCGTGTACCGGAGCCTGGAGTCGGAGCTGCGCAAGATGATCGGGGACGTGCTCTACGAAGAGGTCGCGGCATACCTCGACGCTCGGATGGAGGCGGGCCCGGCACCGGTCACCCACCCGGCTGCAGTGCCGGTGCAGCTCCGACCCGGCCGGAAGCGCAAGAGCGCCTGATGCCCGACGAAGCCGTCGGTGAGCTCGTCGACGACCTGGCGGCCGAGCAGCAGGCGCTCGTCGACCTGCTCGAGCCCATCGACGACGACAGCTGGCTCATACCCACGCCGGCTCCGGGCTGGGACGTGCGTGACACGGTGGCGCACCTCGCCGACACTGACGACATCGCCTTCGACACCTGCACAGGCGGACCCCGCTCGCTCGGTGCGCTGGGCGCGCAGTGCGCGTCCCCCGAGGACCTGACCCTGCTCGGCGTGATGGCCGGTCGCAAGCTCTCCGGCGCGAAGGTGCTCGCGTGGTGGGAGCACGCCCGGTCGCGCGAGCTCGACGTCCTGCGCGCGCTCGATCCCGCGGTGCGCGTCCCGTGGGGGCTGGGCATGCGCCCGCCGTCGTTCGTAACCGCCCGGATGATGGAGACCTGGGCGCACGGTCTCGACATCCGCGCCGCGCTCGGGGCGCCCGACGACGACACCGACCGGCTCCGCCACATCGCGTGGATCGGCCTGCGCGCGCTCCCCTACGCCTGCAGCGTGGCGGGCGTGGAGACTCCGCCCGGTCCGCTGCGGGTCGAGCTGACGCTCCCGTCCGGCGCCGTCTGGGTGCAGGGCCTCGAAGACGCCCCCGATCGCATCACAGGACCCGCGGGCCTGTTCTGCCGCGTGTTCGTGCAACGGCGCGACCGCGACGAGGTACCCGACCTCCTCGCGGAAGGCGACGGCGCGCGGCTTGCCCTGCGCGTCGCGCGCGCGTACCTATGAGGCGATCAGCCGAGCGAGGCATGCAGGAGCGCGCCGCCGTCGACGACGAGCGTCGTCCCGGTGATCCAAGACGCGGCGTCGGAACACAGGAACGTGGCCGCGCGGGCGATGTCGTCCGGCTCGCCGAGGCGCCCCAGCGGCATCGCCCTGGCCATCGCGGCCTCGTGGGGCTCCCACAGCGCCCGAGCCATGTCGGTCTTCACCAGGCCCGGCGCGATCGCGTTGACCCGGACCCCGGGCGCGAGCTCGGCCGCGAGGGTACGCGTGAGGTGCAGCAGCGCTGCTTTCGTGGCGTTGTACGCGCCGATCGACGACTCGACCGAGACGCCCCCGATTGACGCGATGTTGAGGATCGCACCACCGCGCTCGCGCATCGCGTGATGCCACGCGTGATGTGACCAGGCGATCGGTCCGGCCCAGTTGACCGAGATCGTCTTGTCGAGCCGGGGCCGGTCGATGTCGATCGTGGGCCCCATGTATGGGTTGGTGGCCGCGTTGTTGACCAGGATGTCGAGCCGGCCGAAGCGTTCGAGCGTCGCCCGGACTGCGGCGTCGGCCTGGTCGGGGTCACCCGCGTTCGCCACCACCCAGGCCGTCTCGCCGCCGATCTCGGCGGTGGCGGCCTCGAGGGCCTCGGCCTTGCGGGACGAGCACATCACCGCCGCACCCGACGCCGCCAGCTCCGCGGCGATGGCGCGCCCGATGCCGCGGGATGCACCGGTGACCAGCGCGACCCTGCCGTCGACCCGAACGTCCACCCGCGGCCCTACAGGTAGAGCCCGGTGCGGCCGGTGTCGCGCCTGGAGGCGACCGCGTGCACGTCTCGCTCCCGCAGGATCAGGTACTCGTCGCCGCGAATCTCGACCTCGTAGCCGGCGTCGGGTGCGAACAGGACCTGGTCGCCCTCCTCGACGTTGCGGACCGTGGGCCCGACCTGGACCACCTCGGCCCACACCAGTCGGCGGTCGACGTTGGCCGTCGCCGGGATCAGGATGCCGGACCGGGACTTGCGCTCCCCGGCCTCGAGCGAGGGGTTTACGAGCAGACGGTCGGCCGTCATCCGGATCGACGGCTTCGGGTCGGCGTCTGCGGAGCGCAGTGGGGCGGGATCTGACATCGCGACAGGCTAACTCCGGCGCGCCAAGGCTCGGAAACGCGTGCCGGGCGGTCGAAGGGCGAGCGCCTCGTCCTGGTAGGGTCCTGGCCGTGGTGGCGCTCCCCGACGACGTCGCGGCGGAGCGTCGCTCCGCGAGAGAGCCGGCACGGGCCGACGACCTCGGCTTGACCGTCGTCGCGAAGCGTCGCCCGCGCCTGCAGAGCTACCTCGCGCTCACCAAGCCGCGTGTCATCGAACTGCTCCTCGTGACGACCGTTCCCGCGATGGTGCTCGCCGAGCGGGGGATGCCGGCGCTCACCCTGATCGGCGCGGTGCTGCTCGGCGGCGCGCTGTCGGCGGGTGGGGCGAACACGATCAACTGCTGGATCGAGCGTGATCGCGACCAGGTGATGCGCCGCACCCACGGCCGCCCGCTCCCCCGAGGCGACGTTTCGCCCCGCTCGGCGCTCGTGTTTGGGCTCGTCATCGAAGCGCTCGCGTTCGGCTGGCTCTGGGCGACGGTCAACCTGCTCTCGGCCGGGCTCGCCGTCAGCGCCATGCTCTTCTACGTCTTCGTATACACGATCTGGCTGAAGCCCCGTACCGCTCAGAACATCGTGATCGGCGGCGCGGCGGGCGCGGTGCCGGTGCTGGTCGGCTGGGCCGCCGTCACGGACTCGCTCGCGACACCGGCCTGGATGATGTTCGCGGTCGTCTTCTTCTGGACCCCACCCCACTTCTGGGCGCTGGCCGTGCGCTACCGGGAGGACTATGCAGCCGCCGGGATTCCGATGCTGCCCGTCGTGAAGGGCACCGCCGCGGCCTCACGCCAGATCTTCGCCTACGTCGTCGTCGTCGCCGCGACCTCGTTGCTCCTCGTACCGGTGTCGACGCTCTCCTGGGGTTACGCGATCTCTGCCGCCGTGCTCGGCGCGGCGTTCGTAGGGCAATCCGCGCGGCTCATGGCCGACCCGTCGCCCGAGAAGGCGATCCGCTTGTTCACCTTCTCGAACGTCTACCTCGCGCTGCTGTTCGCCGCGATCGCCCTCGACACGCTCGTGCGCAGCGTCTGAGGCGGTGCGCGTGCGTCGGCCGACGCTCGGGGCAGTCGCGTTGACTCTGCTCGTCGCCTCGGTCCTGGCAGCGTGCGGGGCTTCGAGCGACGGCACGAGGCGAACCACCACCGGCGGTACCGCGGAGGTCGGCGAGCCCGCACCCGGCTTCGACCTCCCGGCCCTCGACGGCGACGGTCGTGTGCGCCTGGAGGACTTCGCGGGTCGACCGGTAATCGTGAACTTCTGGGCGTCCTGGTGCGTGCCCTGTCGCAAGGAGTTTCCCGAGTTCAAGGACGCGCAGGCGCGCTACGGCGACGACGGCCTGGAGATCATCGGGATCACCTTGATGGACCTCCCTCGCGACGCCCGCGCCTTCGCCGAGGACCAGGGGGCGACCTGGACCCTTGCCGACGGCGGGCAGGGCGACCGCGTCGGTCGCGCGTACGGGGTGCGCGCCATACCTCAGACGTTCTTCGTCGACCGCGACGGCACGATCTTCAGCCGCTACTTCGGCAACCCCACTGCCGACGAGTTCGAAGCGCAGATCCGCAAGATCCGCGAGAAGTAGAGGCAGCCGCCTACGCCTCCTTCCTGCCCGGGTCGGCTCCGGCGCCGGGCTGCGGGGCCGCGACACCAGTGGGCGCCTACGCCTCCTTCCTGCCCGGGTCGGCTCCGGCGCCGGGCTGCGGGGCCGCGACACCAGTGGGCGCCTACGCCTCGTCCCAACGGAACTTGCGCGCGGCCAGGATCGGGAGCCCCACGGCCCAGCAGAGCAGCACGACGAGCTCGCCGCCGGGAAGCTGGCCGGCCGGTTCGAGGACCCCGCGCACGCACTCGGCAAGCGCGGCGGCCGGCAGCAGCCGGGCGATGGCCTCGAGACCCGCGGGGAGACGATCGAGCGGGTAGGCCATCCCGCCGAGGAAGAGCAACAGCAGGAACAGCCCGTTGGCCGCGGCCAGGTTGGCCTCGGCGCGTAGCGTGCCGGCCATGAGCATGCCGATGCCCGCGAAGGCTACCGTGCCGATCAGCAGCAGCGCCGCCGCCGGTACCAGCCCGCCCGAGGGCTCCCAGCCCAGTGCCACCGCGACCGCGACGATGAGCGTGAGCTGGATGGCCAGGAGCACGAGGACGTTCGCGGTCTTGGCGGCCAGCAGACCCGACCGACCGAGCGGGGTCGACCCGAGACGCTTCAGCACGCCGTACCGGCGCTCGAACCCGGTCGCGATGCCGAGGCTCACCATCGCGCTGGACATCACCGCGAGCGACAGTACGCCCGGTACGAGGAAGTCGATCGCCAGCCCGTCGCTCACCTGTACCGCGTCGACCTTAGCGAAGAACACGAGGATCCCGAGCGGAATCACGAGCGTGACGAGCAGGCTCTCACCGCGCCGCAGGGTGAGCACCAGCTCGAGCCGGGTCTGGGCGGCCACCGCCCTCACGAGTCGCCCTCCTCGGTAAGGCGGAGGAAGACCTCTTCGAGGGTGGCACGGGCGGTGCGCAGCTCCGTGAGGGAGATCCCCTTGTCGCGAAGCCACGCCGTGAGGTCGGCAAGGAGCTCTGGTGTCGCCGGGCCCGCGAGCGCGTAGTGCCCGGGGCGCTCCTCGCTCACCGCAGCGGCGGGCAGGTCGAGCGCGGCCGCGAGTGCCACCACGTCGACACCGGGGACGGCGGTGAAGCGGACCGTGCCGTCGGCTCCGGCCCGGGTCACCTCCACCGGTGTGCCCAATGCGACGATCCGGCCCCGGTCGATGATGGCAAGGCGATCACAGAGCTGCTCCGCTTCGTCCATGTGGTGGGTCGTGAGCAGCACCGTGACCCCCGCGTCGCGCAGGCCACGCACCAGCTGCCACGTGGCGGCGCGGGCTCGCGGGTCCATTCCGGCGGTCGGCTCATCGAGGAAGACCAGTTCGGGCCGTCCGACGAGCGCCAGCGCGAGTGAGAGTCGTTGGGCCTGACCACCCGAAAGTCGCCGCACGAGCGTCCGGGCCGAGTCGCGCAGGCTGACGAGGTCGAGCAGCTCCTCGGGATCGCGCGGATCGTCGTAGAAGGCCGCGAAGAGGCGCAGCATCTCCAGGGGTCGCACGCCCGGGTGGAGGCCACCGTCCTGGAGCATCACGCCGATGCGCGGCCGTAGCGCCGCACCGTCGGTCATGGGGTCGAGGCCGAGGACCCGCACCTCTCCCGCGTCCGCGGTCCGGTAACCCTCGAGGATCTCCACCGTCGTGGTCTTCCCCGCGCCGTTGGGTCCTAGGAGCCCGAACACCTCACCGGCCTGGATCTCCAGCGTGAGTCCGGCCACCGCGGTGCGGTCGCCGTATCGCTTCCGGAGGCCGCGGGTCGCGACCGCGAGTTCCGAACGGTGGGAATCCGGCATCGGGCGGAGCCTACCGGGACGACGGTAGAGGGCTACCGGTCGCGCCAGGCGACGAAGGTTCCCAGGTCGGCCAGGGCCTCGCGGGCCTCGGGTGCGATCGGGGCCCGGTCGAGGGCGGCGAGGCTCTCGGCGACGAGGCGCTCGATCTCCGACTCCACGTGGGCGACCGCACCCGTCGTGACGAGCAGATCCCGCAGCGACTCGATCTCGGCGGCGGAGAGATCCGACGATCCGAGCCGCTCGAGGAGCGCCAGCCCGGAACCGTCGGCGCGGGCGGCGGCTTCGGCCACGAGCGGCGTCAGCTTGCCCTCGCGGAGGTCGTCGCCGACCGGCTTGCCCGTCACCTGCTCGTCGCCGAACACCCCGAGCAGGTCGTCGCGCATCTGGAACGCCTCGCCGAGCGGGAGCCCGAACGCCGACAGCGGGGCGGCGAGGTCGTCGAGGCGCCCGGCGAGCGCGGCGCCGAGGTGCAGCGGGCGCTCGACGGTGTACTTGCCCGACTTGTAGACCTCGATCGTGTGGGCCTGCGCGGCGGAACGGCCGCCGGTGGCGGTGCCGAGCAGGTCGAGGTACTGGCCGACGCACAGCTCCAGGCGGAGGTCGTCGAACACCGCCCGGGCGACCGGCGGCGCCTGGGCCATGAGCTGGTCGGCGTAGACGAACGCGAAGTCGCCGATGATGATCGCGGCGCCCTCCCCGAAGCGGCGGCCCTCGCCGCGCCAGCCCGACGCGCCGTGGGTCTCGATGTATGCCCGGTGGACCGCTGGTTGACTGCGACGACGGTCTGAACCGTCCATCACGTCGTCGTGGACGAGCGCGAAGGTGTGGAGCAGCTCGAGCGCGGCGCCCGCGTCGACGACGTCGTCGCGCTGGGTGCCCCCCGCGCCCACGTAGGCGCAGTGGCAGAACGCCGGACGGAGGCGCTTCCCGCCCGCGAGGACGAGTCGCCGGAGCGCGTCGATGGGCTCGACCAGGCTCGCCTCGACTCGGCGCCAGCGCTCGATCTCGGCGTCGAGCAGGGCGAGGATCCGGTGCTCGGCGGCGAGGCCGACCGCGGAGAGGCTCGCCGGGGGTTCGACGGCGAGCTCGGCCCGATCGCTCATGGCGCCAGACTAGGCGGGAGGTCTGCACCCGACCGAGGCGTGTCGCGCACCTCGCTACGATGCCGCCACCGTTCCGGCCCACCGATGGAGCCCCAGATGAGCGACGCACCCGACCTCGACACGTTCCTCTCCGACGCACACGCGTTTCTGGACGCGAGCGCGTCGAGGCGGGGCGAGTCGCGCTTCGTATGGGGCGAGGGTGACGACCGGGTGGGCGTGCTCGAGGAGAAGTCCCCCGAGCAGGAGCGCGCGGAGGTGGCCGCGGCGAAGGAGTGGAAGGCGAAGGAGTTCGACGCGGGCTTCGGCTGGATCACGGGCCCCAGCGAGTACGGCGGGCGGGCGCTGCCACGCGACTACGACCGCGCCTACCGGGAGCTGGCCGCGAAGTACGACACGCCGTCCACCACGCCGTTCGGCATCAGCCTGGGGATGGTCGCGCCGACGATCCTCGCCCACGGGATCCCCGAGGTTCGCGAGCGGTACTTGCGCGGGATGTACCGCGGCGAGGTGATCGGGTGCCAGCTCTTCTCCGAGCCCATTGCCGGGTCCGACCTCGCCGGCATCCAGACCCGCGCCGTGCGCGACGGCGACGAGTGGGTGCTCACCGGCCAGAAGGTGTGGACGTCGAACGCGCAGTACTCGGACATCGGCGAGATCATCACCCGCACCTCGCCCGACAAGCCCAAGCACAAGGGCCTCACGATGTTCCTCGTCGACATGCGGGTGCCCGGTGTCGAGGTGCGCCCGCTGCGCCAGATGACCGGCGGGGCGTCCTTCAACGAGGTGTTCTTCGAAGAGGTGCGGGTGCACGACTCGCACCGGCTCGGCGACGTCGACGAGGGCTGGACGGTCGCGCTCACCACGCTGATGAACGAGCGGGCCGCGATCGGCGGGGGTGGAGCCGGTGTCGGAACGATGAGCATGACCCGCTTTCTGGAGATGGCGCGACACTTCGGGCTTGCCGATGACCCGCTCGTGCGGCAGGGTCTCGCCGACGTGTACATCCGGATGTCCGTCGCGCACTACACCAACCTGCGCGCCATGGCGAAGATCCGGGCCGGCCAGCTCCCGGGTCCCGAGATGTCGATCGCGAAGCTCGCGCTGACCCAGAACATGCAGCGGGTCGCCCAGCTCGTGTCCGACATGCTCGGGCCTCGTCTCGCCGCCGACTCGGGCGAGTGGGGCACGTACGCGTTCGGGGAGTTCGTGCTCGGCGTGCCGGGCATGCGTGTGGCCGGCGGTACCGACGAGGTGATGCGCAACATCGTCGGCGAGCGCGTGCTCGGCCTCCCCAAGGAGCCCAAGGTCACGGCCTGACAGGTCACCCGCCGGTGCCGCCGTCCGGCCGCGGCCCCGGGGTGACGGCCGCTACCGTCAGGGGATGCAGCCGTTCGAGCGCCTTCGGTACCTGGCTCGCTGGACCGATGGCGACGACGGCGACCTGGTGGGCGAAGCGGCCGACTGCCTCGCGACCTTCGACGGCGACCCGGCCGGGCTCGTGGTCGCGTGCCGGCGCCTGCTGCACCACCATCCGCAGGCCGCTCCGCTCTGGTGGCTGTGCGCGCGGGTGCTCGCCGCGGGCGACCCGGCCGACGCGGCCTGGGAGGCCTGGGAGGACTTCGGGCGCGATCGCACCCCAGCCCGCCTGGCCACGGCGCTTCCGTTCCCCCACGACGCGCCGATCGCGATCCTCGGCTGGCCCTACGTCATCGCGGCCGGGCTCGGGGAGCGCTCCGACCTCGACCTGCTCGCGGTCCGTCGCGGTGACGATCCCGGCCTCTCGAGACGCCTCCGGCGGTCCGTCCAGCCGGTACGGGTGGTGGGCGACGTCGAGATCCTGGCGCTCGAGCCGACGCATCTGCTCGTCGAGGCAGTCGCGGCCGGGGCCGGTCGGGTGCTCGTACCGCGTGGAACCGATGATCTCGCCCGGGCCGTGCACAGCCACGGGGGCGCGGTCTGGCTGGTGGTCGGCCTCGGTTGCGCGCTCCCCGAGCGGCTGTTCGACGCCCTGTTGCGCGAGTGCGGAGAGCAGGCCACGGAGCCGTGGGACGACACGCCCGAGACCAGCCGCGAGGTCCTCGACGCGACGTTCGCCGACCGGGTGCTTGGTCCGCACGGGCAGGACTCTCCGGTCGGTCTGGCCCGGCGCGCCGACTGCCCGACGGCTCCCGAGCTGCTCCGCCTCGGCGGCTGATCCACCCGCGTCGTCGGTTCGTCGATCGGACCGCAGCGTGCCGAGATCGGTCAGGAGTGGGGACCCGGCGGGGGCTCCAGCGCCGGTCGCTTCCCAGGCTCGCGGTCACGGCGGGTCGAGGCGACGAACGTGCGCTCGCGCGACCGCGCCGCGACGGCCATCCCAGCATTGCCGACGCCCGCTGCCGCTCGGATCACGAGCCGTCGCTGCACCCATCCGCGGGGGATCGCCCGTACCAACGGCACGAGCAGGAGGAGCCCGAGCAGGTCGGTGACAAAGCCGGGGACGATCAGCAGGGTGCCCGCGGCGACGATGCACACGGCGTCGACGAGCGCCGCGGTCGGCACCTGCCCGGCCCGCAGCGCGTCGCGGATGCGGCGTAGCACGCCTCCCCCCTGACGCTTCACCACCCAGACGCCGAGGATCGAGATCCCGATCAGGAGGCCGAGCGCGGGCAGGACGCCGATCCACTGCGCGACCTGGAGCATCACTGCCAGCTCGACGAGCGGCAGCACGATCAGCACGACGACGAGGAACACGACCACGAATCCCAGGCTACCGAGCACCGTCACGGCTCGGGCGTCGCACCTCAGGCGTCGAGGGCGAGAGGTCCTTCCGCCTCCACCAGCGAGAGCTCGGCGCCGGAGCGCAGCGCGTCGATCCGGTCGAGCCGCCGGTCGAGCTGGCGCGTGCGGGTGCTCGACAGCTCGTCGTAGGCCTTGTTCGCCGCCTCGAGGCCCTTACCCATCTTGTCCATCTGCTCGGTGAACATCGACCACTGCTTCGAGAAGTCGGCCAGCACGTCGAGGATCTGGCCGGCGGTGCGCTCGAGCCGGAACTGGTCGACGGCTTGACGGATCACGGCGAGCACCGCGAACAGCGTGAGCGGCGAGCACAGGACGATGCCACGCCCCAGGGCGACGTCGGCGAGCCCGCCGTCGTGCTCGTGGATGAACGCGTACAGCGCCTCGTTCGGGATGAACAGGAGCACGCAGTCGACCGACGAGTCGTCGGCTCGGGTGTACTCGCGGTCGGCGAGCTCGGTGACCTTCGCGCGCACGTCGCGCAGGAACGCGTCGCAAAAGCGCACCGCCTCGAGCTCGGATTCCGCCCCGAGGAAGCGCTGGTAGTTGTCGAGCGGGAACTTCACGTCCATGTAGCAGACGCTCCCGCGAGGAAGGAGGAACGTGTAGTCGGGGATCCCGGTGCCGCCCGCGACCGAGCGCTGCTTGCGGTACTGGATGCCCTCGACGAAGCCCGCGAGCCGCAGCACGTCCTCGGCCATGCGCTCCCCCCACTGTCCGCGTGCCTTGGAGCTCGACAGCGCTTCACGAAGGCCGCGGGTGGTCTCCGCGAGCTCGCGCAGGCCCATTTGCTGGGCGTCGGGCTGTCCCCTCAGGTGGTCGAGCTTGGCGCCGCGTCGGTCCTCGAACTCCCGCACGAGGCTCGTGACCCGCGTGAGGTCGGTGCGCATGGCCTCGAGCTGGGCCGCGAACGCCCCCTGTTGGCCGGTGAGGGTCTCCCCCACCCGGTCCCGCTCCGAGGCCATCAGGACCCGGTTGGCCTCCAGCATCTGGGCGACCGACTGCCGCCCCACCACAACGGCGGCACCCGCCGCCCCGCACGCCGCTAGGAGCACGACCACGACCAGTGAGAGGATCCAGATGATGTCCCTGGGCGCAGGGTCGCACGGGGGTGTGACACCCAAACCGGTCCCCACGGGCGTACCGTCGGCGGATGCCCCGAGACCAGACCCCGGACTCGGACCTGCCGATCAAGCTGGGTCCCGCCAGCAACGGGGAGTTCGTACCCCGGGCCCTCGGCCCGGTGGAGCAGGAGGCCGTCCGGCGGACCCGGGAGGAGGCCGAGCGCCATGCGCGGCGCCTCGGCGTCGACCGGCGTGCATTCCTGCGCACCGTCGGCGGCGCCGCCCTGATGCTCGGGATCCTCGCGGCCTGCAACGACGAGGAGCGCCGCTCCCGCGGCGAGCGCGCCGGCGGCACCTTCGACACGCCCGAAGATCCGGCCGACGCCGACGCGGCCGCCGAGGCCCTCACCGGCGACGAGCTGGTCTTCGACGTTCAGACGCACTACCTCAACTTCGACCTGGCCGCGGCGGGCGGGTTCGCCGGCCTCGCCGCCTCGTTCCCACAGGCCGCGTGCGGCGAGCGCGACTCGCGCGCTTGCTTCTCGGTGGAGCACTACCTCGACCTGCTCTTCGCGCAGTCCGACACCGCGATGACGGTCCTCTCCGCGATTCCGATCCCCGAGCCCGCGAACCCGCTCGCGATCGAAGACATGGAGCTGGCGCTCGCGATGGCCGAGCAGCTCTGCGGCGACGGGCGCGTGCTGCTCCACGGCGGTGTACAGCCGACGATGGGGGCCGTGGGCGCCCAGCTTGACGGGATGGCCACCCTGGTGCGCGACCACCCGATCGCGGGGTGGAAGGTGTACACGCACGCGCCGGGCCCGGGATGGTGGCTCGACGACCACGACGCGAGCGCGCCGCAGGTCGGCACCGACTTCCTGCGCCGCGTTGCGGAGACCGGACCGCGGATGGTGTGCGTGCACAAGGGCCTCTCGGGCGGCAGCGAGAATGCGTCACCCGTCGACATCGGACCCGCGGCCAAGGCCCATCCCGACATCGACTTCGTCGTGTACCACTCGGGCTACGAGTCCGGCACCCCCGAGGGCCCGTACGCCCCGACCGCGCCGCGTGGTGTGGACCGCCTCCTCGCCTCGCTCGAGCAGGCGGGCATCGGGCCGGGCGAGAACGTCTATGCGGAGCTGGGCTCCACCTGGTGGCTGCTGATGCGCGACACCACCCAGGCGGCGCACGTGCTGGGCAAGCTCCTGGCGCACCTCGGGCCCGACCGGATCGTCTGGGGTACCGACTCCCTCTGGTACGGCTCGCCCCAGGACCAGATCCAGGCGTTCCGCGCGTTCGAGATCTTGCCCGAGCTGCAGGAGGTGCACGGCTACCCGGCGCTGACGCCGGAGGTGAAGCGCAAGATCCTCGGCGAGAACGCGCTCGCGCTCTACGGCGTCGATGCCCCCGGAGGACCGTGCACCTTCACCGCCGACGAGCTCGCCGAGGCCCGGCGGATGCAGCCCGCGAGCTGGCACACCTACGGCCCGTCGACCTCGCGCGAGCTCGCCGCGCTCCTCGGGTCGCATGGCGCCCTGGCCTGAGGTGGGCGGTACCGCGGGCCCGGTGCCGATCGAGATGGGCACCGAGCGGCTGCGGCTGCGCCGGTGGCGCGCCGGGGATCTGGAGCCGTTCGCGGACCTGAACGCCGACCCGCAGGTGATGGAGCACCTCCCGGCGCCGCTCTCGCGCGCGGAGAGCGACGCGATGGTCGAGCGCATCGAGGAGACCTTCGACGTCCGCGGCTTCGGGCTCTGGGCGGTGGAAGTTCGGGCGTCCGGTGCGTTCGCCGGCTACGTCGGGCTGTGGCCGGCCACTTTCGACGCCCACTTCACGCCGGCCGTCGAGGTCGGTTGGCGGCTCGCGCGTTCCCAGTGGGGCCGCGGCTACGCGACCGAAGCCGCCCGGGCGGCAACCGGCGACGGCTTCGATCGCCTCGGCCTGTCGGAGATCGTCTCGTTCACCGCGGCGGTCAACGGGCGCTCCCAGCGCGTGATGGACAAGCTCGGGATGACCCGCGACCCCACCGACGACTTCGATCACCCGGCCCTGCCCGAGAGCCACCGGCTTCGGCGCCACGTCCTCTACCGGCTGACCACCCGACGTTAGAACGTGCCGCCGTCGACGGTGATCCTGACGCCGGTGACGTAGCTCGCGGCGCCGCCGACCAGGAACCGCACGACGCTCGCGACCTCCTCGGGCGTGCACACGTGCCCGAAGGGTGAGCCGGCGTCGAGGGTGTGGATGTCGTCGACGCCCATCGCGCCCTTCACCAGTCGGCGCCCCATCTCGGTCTCGACCAGGCCCGGCGCGACCACGTTGACGTGGATGCCGTTGCGGCGCTCCTCCTTGGCCAGGGTCATCGCGAGCGCCTCCTGCGCCGCCTTGGCCATGTTGTAGGGCGAGGAGCTCGCGGCCATGTGCGAGGTCGCCACCGACGAGATCATCACCACGTCGCCGCGCGGGAGGTCCCGCATCGAAGGCACGAGGTGCTTGGCGAGCACGAACCCGGCGAGGGCGTGGATCCGGAACAGGCGGTCGACCTCGTCGGGCTCGGTGCGCGCGACCGCCCCGCCCCGCGACGCGATCCCGGCGCTGTGCACGAGGATCCCGACGGGTCCCATCGCGTCGAGGACCGTGTGCGCGAGCCGCTCGCAGTCGGCCGGGTCGGACACGTCGGCCCCGAACATCTCGGCCCGCCGCCCCCGCGCTTCCAGCTCGGCCACTGCCTCACGGGCCGCGTCCTCGTCGCGGCGGTACCCGATCGCGACGTCGGCGCCATCGGCGGCGAGCGCCATCGCGATCGCCCGGCCGATCCCCCGGCTCCCGCCGGTGACCAGGGCGAGGCGTCCCTCGAGTGCTTCCATCTGTGTCCTCCCGTACGCCGCCCGTACGCTGCGGGCTGTCAGACCGAGAACCGGGGCGGGCGCTTCTCGATGAACGCGGCCATCGCCTCTTCCATGTCGCCGGCGAAGCTCGACAGGACCTGGGTCCGGTTCTCCATGTCGATCCCCGCGCGCAGCGAGCCGATCTCGAGCTGGCTCCACATGACCTCCTTGGTCATGCGCACCCCGAACGGGCCGTTCGCGAGGATGAGCTCGGCCTCGGCGAAGGCGGCGTCCATCAGCCCGGTGTCGGGTACCACGCGCGTCACCAGGCCGATCCGTAACGCCTCCTCGGCGTCGGCAAACCGGCCGGTGAGCATCAGCTCGTGCGCGCGTGACGCGCCGATCAGGCGCGGCAGCAGCCAGCTGGTGCCGATGTCGCAGGCGGAGAGGCCCACCCGGATGAACGCCACGTTGAAGCGGGCCGACTCGGCGGCGAGCCGAATGTCGCTGCCGAGCGCGAGCGCGAGCCCGCCACCCGAGGCGGCGCCGTTCACCGCGACGATGATCGGCTGGGGTTGCGCGCGCATCGTCGGGATCAGCTCGGCGATGTACTGCTGGACGCGCATCCCCGCGCTGGGGCGGTCGAGCCCGATCATGTCGGGCAGCGCGACGCCCTCCGCCAGGTCGAGCCCCGCGCAGAACCCCGCGCCGGCTCCCGTGAGGATGATCACCCGGCACGTTCGGTCGTGGCGCAGACGGTCGAACGCGTCGTACAGCCCCGCCAGCAACGCGTGGTTCATGGCGTTGCGGCGTTCGGGTCGGTTGAGCGTGATCACGCCGATCCCGTCACGCGGACTGGAGATCTGGATCGCGTCGGTCATGGCGAGGGCTTCCTCTCTCGAGCGAGCTGCTCGGCCCGTCTGATCAGCGAGCGCGACCCGAGCCGTTCGGCCCAAGCCTGCAGGTCGGGCCCGGGCCCGGTCCAGCGCCAGTCGTCGACGGCGCCAACCTCCGCGTCGGTGCGCAGGGTCGCCAGGTCACGGAACAGCTCGGCCAGCTCGCGCTGCTCGGCGAGAACAGTCGCGAGCCGCGCCGCGCCGCGCACCTCGACGTCCCAGCTCTGGGCCCGGGTCGGGATCGCCTCGAGGTGTCCGTAGCGAGAGAGGACGGCCGATGCAGACTTGGCTCCCCAGCCGGGCAACCCCGGGAAGCCGTCAGCGCTGTCGCCGACGAGCGCGAGCCAGTCGGGGATCGACGCCGGGTGCACGCCGAACTTCGCGACCACGCCTACCTCGTCGCGCACTTCCTGCTTGCGCCGGTCGACCTGGACGACGCGGTCGCCCACCACGCACTGCGACAGGTCCTTGTCGGGAGTGCAGATCAGGACGCGCTCGACGCGTGCCTCCGCACCGGCCACCGCCGCGCCCGACGCCAGGCCGTCGTCCGCCTCGAGCTCCACCATGGGCCACACGACCACCCCGAGGGCGCGCAGCGCGTCCTCGAGGATCGGGAACTGGCCCAGCAGCTCGGGGTCCATTCCTGCCGAGGTCTTGTAGCCGTCCCAGAGGTCGTTGCGAAAGCTCTCGACCACGTGGTCAGTCGCGACCGCGACATGCGTGGCACCGTCTTCGAGCAGACCCAGCAATGATCCGAGCACCCCCCGAGTGGCCGCGATCTCGACCCCGTCGCCGTCGGCTCGGGCCGGCACGGCGAAGTGATGACGGAACAGCTCGTAAGTGCCGTCAACGAGGTGGACCTCCATGGCCCGGCATGCTGGCACACCGATGGCGCACCCGAGGCCTCTGTTGGTGGCAGGATCGAAGGGTGACCGAGGAGGAGCTCCCGACCGACGACGAGGACCGCGGAGAGGAGGACGCGGAGGACCTGGAGGAACGACGCCAGCGAATGCGCGACCGGCGCTCGTTCGCGGCGCGTCTCGCGGAGGGTGACACCTACGGAACCTTGTTCATCCTCATCATCCTCACCTACATCCTGATGGCCGTGCTCGAGCACTCGCTCTGGACACGGGCGATCACCGGCGTGTGCTTTGGCGGGACATTGCTGCTCGCGCTGCACACGTCCCACGTTCGCCATCCGGCGATCCGCTACACGGCCCTGGGGATCGTGCTCCTCACCGTCGTGATCAACGTCCTCTCCGCGCTCAGGGAGCAGGAGCCCTTCGCGGGTGCGAGCTGGCTCATGGTGATCCTCGTGCTGGCCTCGCCGATCGTGATCCTGAACCGGATCTTCCGACATCCGGTGATCAGCGTCGAGACCATCATCGGCGCCATCGATGCCTACCTCCTCATCGCGATCACCTTCGCAACCGTGTACGCAGGGATCGACGAGCTCGGCACCGGGTACTTCTTCGCGCAGGGATCCGCTGATCCGGTCGAGTTCGTCTACTTCAGCTTCGTCACCATCACGACGCTCGGCTTCGGCGACCTCACCCCCGGTACCAACCTCGGCCGGGTCATCGTGAGCCTCGAGGCGGTGCTGGGCCAGATCTTCCTCGTGACCATCGTGGCGTTGCTCGTGTCCAACCTGGGCCGCGAAACGCGCCGCGCCCCCCGACACCCCCGCGACGCGTCGGATGCGTCCGAATTATCGAGCTAGCGCGGCCGCACGCCGTACTGGAACGTGGTGCGCCAGGCCGGTGCGATCTTTACGACGTCGCCGGTCTGGGGGGCATGGATCATCTGCCCACCACCGATGTAGATGCCGACGTGGTGGAGGTCGGGATAGAAGACCACGATGTCGCCCGGTTGCAGCTGGCCCCAGGCGACCTTCGGGAACATCGCGGCCTGCGCGCCCGAGTAGTGCGGCATCCGCACGCCGGCCGCACGCCAAGCGGCCATCGTCAGGCCCGAGCAGTCGTAGCTGTTGGGGCCCGCGGTGGCGAAGACGTAGGGCTTTCCGAGCTGGGCCCGTGCGAACGCGACCGCGGTCGCGGCGGCACCGGACACGGGCGGGGGCGCCGGGGCCGGCGCAGGTGGGGTCGTGGTCGACGGTGTGGTGGGAGAAGTCGTCGGTGCGGGAGAAACCGGCGGGGCGGGGACACCTGGCGCGCGTGGAGCGGGTGTGGTGGTCGTCGGTGGCGCCGTCGGTGCCTGCATCGGCGTGGCTGGCGTGCCGCGCAGCACCTTCGGAGTCCCGACCGGTCCGGCGCCGTCTCCGCCGGAGCCCTCGGAAGCTCCATTCGTGCTCGCCGCTCGCGCGGCGGCTTCGATCCGCTCCCGCGCGGCGTCGGCTGCCGCAGCCTCCTCCTGGAGTTGATCGCGGGCCGTCGCCTGCGCTGCGCGCTCCGCTTGGAGCCGGTCAAGGCTGGCCTCAAGCTCCTCGAAAAGCTCCTGGTCAGGCGCGTCGGCGGCTTCCACGTAGGCGGTGCGGCGAGACAGCTCGCTGACGCTGTCGACGGCGAGGATCGTCGGACTGGAGCCCGACGCCCGCTGGTAGAGGGCCGCGGCTCGGGCCCGGGCGAGCGCCCGCAACCGCTCGGCGTGGCGGCGGGCCTCGCCGATGCGGGCCTCGGTGCGCTCCAGGGCCGTCGTCGCCTGCGCCAGCCGGTACCGGGCAAGGTTGTACTCCTCGGCAAGGGCCCCCACAGTGGACTCGCCGCCGTGGTCGGGCGCGGCCGGTACCGGCAGAGCGGTGCCGAGTAGCGCCAGGAGCGCCAAGGCGGACGCGAAGAAACCTCGCCGGAGGGATGTCATTCCGTTGACCACGCTGGTTCCATCGGCCCACACAGGCCCAGAGTTGAACGCGCTCCGCGACAATTTCTCCTCGAACCACGCGAGACGGGCACCCAGCGTCGTCGCCCCCACGTGCCAGTTCTTCCTGACCCGGCCGCGCAGGACCAGAAACGCGAGCGATTGGCTGAGGGTCGCGATCCCGGCGATCCCGGCGATCCCCTGGAGCAGCTGCCTGCCGTTTCAGCCGCCCACCAGCAGCGAGCGCACTCCCGCGAGCAGGTACGTCACCGGGTTGTGCGAGGCGACCGTCGCGAGTCAGCCAGTCAGCTGTTCTTTCGGCATGAAGCTCCTGGTGAGGAGCGCGAACGCGAAGAACAGGATGAAGCTGGAGTTCACCGCCGCGGGGTTGCCGGTCTTCAGCGCGACCGCGTACGGGAAGCCATGAACGCCAGATCCCAGAGTCCCGCGATGACGAGGAACAACCCGAGGTGGCGAGATCACGCGCGAAGCCGGCGTGCCGGGCCCGGATCGCGCCCCTGTCGTCCTACGAGCTCATGCTCGCCCCACCTGCTCGGGATCCTCGTACCGGAGGTGCTCGGTCCCCTCGCGCATGTGGGTGCTTGCGACCTCGAGGAACACGTCGTCGAGCGTCGGCGTGCGCAAGCTCAGGTCTCGCACCTCCACGTCGCAGGAGTTGAGCGCGACGGCCACCGGGCTCAACGCCGATGCGCCGTCGGCAGTGCGGATCGTGAGCTCGCCTCCGTACGGGTCGACGCCGGTGACGCCACGGACGTCCGAGACTGTCGATCTCCGGCCGACGAAGGCCGTAGAGGCGGGCCTGGAGGCGCAGCAGCTCCCGCCCCGACTGGCGATCGTCGAGCGCGGCGTCCTGTAGTGCCACACCAATGCGAAGCCTGACCTCGTCGGGCCGGGTGGTGACGTCATAGCCGGCGCCGTTCGGTCCGAGGAACCCGTAGATGGCGCCGGGCTCGACGGCGAGGTCGACGCCATCTACGGCCACCGTCGCGCCGAAGCGGCGTTAGATGCGTTCGGTGACGACGGCGGACCCGCGCACGACCGTGCACCCTCTCCGGGCCGCCTCAGCCCGGGACGGGGATTCGCGCGGGCGCGGGGCTCGGCGGGGAGTTGCGTCGGCTCGTAACAGCCGAGCAGTAGGAGCAACGTCGCGCTCCACACGAGGGTCGCTCCCGCCAAATGTATGCCCACGAGCAGCGCCGGCACTCCGGTGAAGTACTGCCAGTATCCGATCGCGCCCTGCGCCACGACGGCACCGAGCAGCATCGTGAACCGCGATTGCAGGTGTTCGAGCGCCCCCGCGCGCCGGGCAAGCCAGAGCCCGAGGAGCACGAGGACGAGGAAGACCACGACGCTCGTCCCGTGGACGCGGGCGACCTGTGGGAGCGTGAGGTCGAAGCGCTTCGCCTCGCGGTCGCCCGCGTGCGGGCCGGTGTTGGTGACGACGGTTCCCGTGACCACGACGACGCTCGCGACCAGCGTCAGCAGCAATGTGTACCGGAGAACCGCGCGCGGGACCACTCGGCGGGTGACCGCGTCGTCCCGGTACCCGGCACGCACGCAGAGCACGATCGCGTCGGTCAGCAGCACGATCGAAAGAAGAAAATGACTCATCACCGCGCCCGGGTGCAGATCGGTGAGGACGGTGATCCCGCCGAGGACGATCTGACCGACCACGCCGCCGACGAGTCCAAGCGACAGCCATACGAGGTCGCGTCGCCGCGGGTTGCGCAGCAGGGATCCGAGCACCGCGGCGATCACAGCGGCCGAAATCAGCCCGGTGAAAATCCGATTGACGAACTCGACCATCGCATGGCTGTCGCTCGCCGCGCGTGGGCCGAGCGACCCCGGTTCGCAGTTGGGCCAGCTCGGACAGCCCAACCCCGACTCCGTGAGCCGGACCGCGCCACCGCTCACGATGACTACCGCGACGAAGACGGTGGCGACGACGGCAATCCATCGGAAGCCCCGCGGGGAAAGCCTGCAGCGCCTCGCGATCGCGCGTAGCCGAGCCCTGAGCCGGCACGGATGTCGACGTCGGGAACGGTCGGGCCGGTCCATCGGCAATCATGGTACGGTGGCGTCCGTCGCGTAGCCTGATCGGCCGTGCACCGTAGGCTGCTCGCGTTTGTTCTCGGGATGGTCGTCGTAGTCGCCGCGGCCCTCGGTGCCATCTCCCTCGACCCGGAGCGTGACGGAGCGCGCGCGAAGGTCGATCGGACGTCGACGACTTCCACCGCACCCACAACCACGACGACCACACGGCCGCGACGCGGAAGCCTCCAGCCCGTCACGTTCGCGTTCGGCGGCGACGTGCACTTCGAGAGCCACCTGCGCCGGAAGCTCGACGTCGACCCAAGCGGGATGTTCGCGCCCATCGCCGGAGAGCTTTCGGCGGCCGACGTCGCGATGGTGAACCTGGAGGCGGCGATCACCGAAGGCGGGACACCCGACCCGAAGTCCTACAGCTTCCGGGCCCCGGCGCGAGCGCTGGACGCCCTGCGAGTCGCGGGTGTCGACGTGGTCACCGTCGCCAACAACCACGGGCGCGACTACGGGCCGGTGGGGCTGGCCGACACGCTCACGGCGAAGGCGTCGGGCGCGCTCCCCGTCGTCGGCGTCGGGAACAACGCCGCCGAGGCCTACGCGCCGTGGCGTGTCGAGGTCAGAGGTCAACGGATCGCGGTCTTCGGCGCCAGCGACGTGATCGACGATCCACTGCGTTCGCAGTGGATCGCGACCGATACGCAGGCCGGCATCGCGTCGGCGAAGGCGCCGGAGCAGGAACGGCTGCTCGCGGCCGTGCGCGCCGAGCGGCCGGGCGCGGACACGATCGCCGTTTACCTGCACTGGGGCTCGGAGGGGACCGACTGCCCGACCGCACGTCAGCGGGAACTGGCCCGCGCGCTGGTGGACGCGGGGGCCGACCTAATCGTCGGCGGGCACACGCACCGGGTGATGAGCGCGGGTCGGCTTCCGACGACGGAGGGCAACGCGTTCGTCGACTACGGGCTCGGGAACTTCGTCTTCTACAACGAGAGCGGGCCTTCAGGGATCACCGGAGTGCTCACGGTCACCGCGACGGGTCGTGACGTCGACGCGTACGCCTGGAAGCCCGCCCGCATCCGGGGCGGGATCCCGACGCCGCTCACCGGCGACGCCGCCGCGACCGACGTCGCCGCATTCGACCAACGCCGCACCTGCACCGACCTCACCCCCTGACCCTCCCCGACCCCATCCCTCGGGGTGTCCAAGCGTGTGCGCTGTGCGACTACTAGGCCATGCCTGCGTTTGCAGGCCTCCAGCGCGCACGCTGTACCCCGGGATTGTTCCGCAAGTCGCGGCCGTCTCGGACTACCGGCCTGAGGCTTCCTGGCGGGTGACGGCCACCTCGGGTGGCGCCGTCACCGCGAGCCGAACCTGTCGGCCGCGCACGTCGGCGACCTCCACAACGATCCTGGTGCCGTCGGGACAGCCCAGGGCACCCATGCGGCGGGGAGCCTGTGCTCGCCTAGCTGTACCACGCTTGGCGCAAGGTGCCGACGCTCAAGTCGTAGTACCAGACGTGGGGGACGCCCTCGTAGAGCGTGACCGCGTTGTACTCCCCGACGTAGTTG
>Ga0194128_10000317_pt1 | contig 88230 bp, 86 predicted proteins | sample TA2KigCa65mmetaG_FD_148650 | JGI IMG/M metagenome (GOLD analysis project Ga0194128, IMG submission 148650) | Freshwater microbial communities from Lake Tanganyika, Tanzania - TA2015037 Kigoma Deep Cast 65m | ecosystem: Environmental > Aquatic > Freshwater > Lake | place: Tanzania: Lake...
TGTCCCTCGCAAGGAACGCCGACGAAGGAATATCTGGCATATTTCGAGGAGGTGTGACGCCGCGAGGGGCGTCGAGGGGCGGTAAGATGTTGACGCTATCTCGAAGGCGGTGCACTAGCCTTCGCATGTCGTCTCTCGACGTCCTCGTCGTCGGTGGTGGCGGGCGCGAGCACGCGCTCGCGTGGAAGCTCGCGCAGTCGCCGCGCGTCCGGCGGATCGTCTGCGCGCCGGGGAACGCGGGCATCGCGCGCGAGACGGAGTGCGTCGCGGTCCCGGCGGAGGACGTCGCGGCGCTCGCCGACCTCGCGGTGCGCGAGCGATTCGGGCTCGTCGTCGTCGGCCCCGAGGCGCCGCTCACCGCGGGCCTCGTCGACGCGCTCGCCGCGCGCGGCATCCGCGCTTTCGGTCCGACGCGCGACGGAGCGCAGCTCGAGGGAAGCAAGGCCTTCACGAAGGATCTCCTGCGCGACGCCGGCGTCGCGACCGCGGCGTACGAGACCTTCGACGACCCGGAAGCGGCGCACGCCTACCTCGCCCGCGTCGGCGCGCCGATCGTCGTCAAGGCGGACGGGCTCGCCGCCGGAAAGGGCGTCGTCGTCGCCGAGACGGTTGCCGAGGCGCGCGAGGCGATCGACTCGATCCTGCGCGACCGCCTCTTCGGCGAAGCGGGCGCGCGCGTCGTCCTCGAGGAGAAGCTCGTCGGCGAGGAGGTCTCCTTCCTCGCGCTGACGGACGGCCGAAGCGTCCTGCCGCTCGCGACCTCGCAGGACCACAAGCGGATCGGCGACGGCGACACCGGCCCGAACACCGGCGGGATGGGCGCCTACTCCCCTGCCCCGATCATGACGCCGGAGCTCGAGCGGGAGGTCGTCGCGCGCGTCCTCCAGCCGGTCGTCGCGAAGCTCCGCGAGCGCGGCATCGTCTACAAGGGCGTGCTCTACGCGGGGCTGATGGTGTCGGAGGGACGGGCGAGCGTCCTCGAGTTCAACGTTCGCTTCGGCGACCCCGAGTGCCAGCCGCTGCTCATGCGGCTGCGGAGCGACCTGGTCGACGTGGTCGACGCAGTGATCGACGAGCGGCTCCACGAGATCACGCTCGACTGGGATCCGCGCGCCGCCGCTTGCGTCGTCCTCGCCGCCGCGGGCTACCCGGGAACGCCGGCGAAGGGTGCGGTCATCCGCGGACTCGACGTCGCCGCGCGCGAGCCCGATACGGTCGTCTTCCACGCGGGCACCGCCGGCGGATCCGGCGGCAGCGTCGTCACGAGCGGCGGCCGCGTCCTCGGCGTCACCGCGCTCGGCGAGACGATCGCGGAAGCCGTCGCCGCAGCGTACCGCGCGACCGCGCACATCCACTTCGACGGGATGCAGTTCCGGCGCGACATCGGGCGTCGCGCGCTCTCGCGCTCGGCGTGAGCGTCGCCGGTCTGAATCTCGATCGAGCGGTCGCCGCCTTCCGCGCGGGGAAGCTCGTCGTCTTCCCGACGGAGACTCTCTACGCGATCGGCTGCGACGCGCTCGACGCGGCCGCGCTCGAGCGACTCTGCCGCGCGAAGCAGCGTCCTGCCGAGAAGGGAATCGCGGTGATCCTCGGCGACCTCGCGATGCTCGAGCAGCTCACGGCGTCTGCGAGCGAAGCCGTGCGCGTGCTCGGTCGCGCGTTCTGGCCGGGGCCGCTGACGATCCTCGTCCCGGCGCGGGAGGAGCTTCCCTCTCCCATCGTCCGCGACGGCCTCGTCGGCTGCCGCGTGTCGAGCGATCCGACGGCGACGCGGCTCGCCCGGGCGCTCGGAAGGCCGCTCGCCGCACCAAGCGCGAATCCCGCGGATCTCGCACCGGCGCGCGACGCCGCGGCCGCGCTCGCGTACTTCGGCGACGCCGTCGACGTCTACCTCGACGACGACGTTCGCGACGGCGCGCCGTCGACGCTCGTCGATCCCGGCCCGCCGCTCCGCGTCCTGCGGAGCGGCGCCGTTTCCACGGAAGCGCTCGAAGCGGCTCTCGCGACGCGGCCGGCGTGAACGGGGCCCGACGATCCGCTAAGCCAACTCGATCGTCGGCGGAACGTCGCCGTCGCATCCCGCGAGAGAGTCACCGTGGCAACGCTCCGTCCCCTTCGACCGCTTCGCTACACCGAGCGCGCCGGCCCGATGTCCGAGCTGGTCGCACCTCCCTACGACGTGATCGGCCCCGAGGAGGCGGCGCGCCTCCGCGCGCAGAACGAAGCGGGCGCCATCCACGTCGAGCTGCCCGAGAGCCGGGATGCCGCAGGACGCTACCGCGCGGCCGCTTGCCTCCTCGACGACTGGATCTCGCGCAGCCTCCTCGCCCGCGACGGCGAGCCGGCGATGTTCCTCTACGCGCAGCGGTTCACGATCCACGGCGAGACGTCGGAGCGCTGGGGCGTCCTCACCGGGCTCCGGCTCGAGTCCTTCGACGACGGAATCGTCCTGCCGCACGAGAGGACCCTCGCGGGACCGAAGGCGGACCGGATGGAGCTCATCCGCGCGTGCCGCACCAACCTGAGCCCGATCTTCACGCTGGTCGACGCCTCGCTCGGGCTCGCCGGCCTCGCTTCGAGCGCCCAGCCGATCGCCGACTTCACGGATCGAGCGGGCGTGCGGCAGCGCCTGTGGCGGCTCCCCGATCCGGCGGCGCTCGAGGGGCTCGTGCGAAAGGTCGCCGACGAGCCGGTCTACATCGCCGATGGGCACCACCGCTACGAGATCGCCCTCGCGTACCGGAACGAGTGCCGCGAGCGCGACGGCAATCCGAAGGAGCCGCAGCCGTACGACTTCGTGCTGACGCACCTCTGCTCGACGCGCGATCCGGGGCTCGTCGTGCTGCCGACGCACCGTCTCCTCGCCGACCCGCCGCCGCAGGCGGCGCTCCACTCCGCGTGGGAGTCGAGCTGCCGCGTCACGGAGATCACGGACCCGGATCGCCTCTGGACGGAGCTTTCGAGCGCGGACGCGCGTCGCAACGGGCCGCGCGTCGGCGTCCTTCGTCGCGGCGGGCCCGGCGGTCTCCTCCTCGAGACCGGCGCCGGTGCCCGCGAGGAGCTCGGCCGGCTCGCGCCGGAGCTCGCGGCGCTCGACGTCACGTTCCTGCACGGCGTCGTGCTGCCGGGGATCCCGGCCGATCGCTTCACCTACTCGCACGACGAGCGCGAGACGATCGCCGCGGTGCAGGCGGGCGCGACCGAGCTCGCGGTGCTGCTGCCGCCGCCCCGGGTCGACGACGTGCTCGCGATCTCGCGCGCGCGGCTGACGATGCCGCAGAAGTCGACCTACTTCTATCCGAAGGTTCTCTCCGGCCTCGTCTACAACCCGCTGACGTAGGCTTCAGGTCGAGTTGCCGGACTTGTAGTCCGGGGGAGCCGTCCGGGTCCGGTCGAGCGTCTCGACCCAGGTGAGCTTGCCGTCGTCGTCGCGCAGACGCAGGCGGTACATGTAGCCGTCCTCGGCGGTGAAGCCGTCGACGCCGGGCGCCTGGGTCCATTCCTCGGCGAACTCGTCGCGAAGACGCACGCACGGCGGGGTGCCGGTGCACTCGGAGCGCTCGATCTCGAGAAAGACCGCCCGCTCGCGGCCGCCGGAGTTGCAGCCCGCGAGCGCGGCGAAGCCGATCGCGATCGCCAGCGCGGCCGTCCGCCAGGTTCCGATGCCTCCCATCATTCCTCCCTGCCTCCCTGCCTCCCTGCCTCGCGACGCGCGCTCAACCGGCCTGCGGGCGGGCGAGCCGGTTCTCGAGCAGGTCGAGGCCCGAGAGAAGCACGTTCCGCAGCTCGCGCGGGTCGATGACGTCGTCGTAGCCGAAGCGCTCCGCGATGCGCCAGGCGCCCGCGCTCTGCTCTCGCTCGACGCGCTCCTGCTCTGGCTCGTCGAGCCGAGCCGCGCGGCCTCCGCTCTCGGCCGGCATCGCGCCGAGAGTCACGGTCGGGAACGCCCAGCAGAGCGTCTGCCGGTCGAACGGGTTCTGCGCCATGATCGACGTGCCGAAGCCGAACGCCTTGCGGAAGGTGACGTGCAGCTTCGGCGAGCGCAAGCGGCGCTGCGCGCGGTACATCTTCCCCGCCCACTTGAGGATGCCGTCCTTCTCGGCGGCGGTCCCCGCCATCACGCCGGGATTGTCGGCGAGGAACACGAACGGCAGGCCGAACGCGCCGACGTGCTCGATGAAGTCGGCCGCCTTGATCGCGGCCGCGCTGTCGACGGCGCCGCCCCGGACGGACGGATCGTTCGCGACGATCGCGACGGCTCTCCCGCCGAGAAACGCGAGCGCGGTGATCAGGGACGTCCCGTAGCGCGGCTGCACCTCGAAGAGGCTCTCCGCGTCGACGAGGGACTCGAGCACGGGACGCATCGCGTACGGACGCCGCGGGTTGGGCGGGATCCGCTCGAGAAGGTCGGCGAGGAGACGCGGTCCCACATCCGGCCCCGAGCGCCGCGGCGGCGGCTCGCGCGAGCTCCCCGGGAGATGGGAGAGGTAGCGCCGGGCCATCGCGATCGCGGCCTCGTCGTCCGGTGCGACGTTGTGCGCGACGCCGGCTCGATCGACGGCGACCTGGGGGCCGCCGAGCTCCTCCTTCGTCACCTCCTCGCCGGTCGCGGCCTGAACGAGCGGCGGCCCCGCGGTGAACATCGCGGCCGACTCGGTCATGATCGTGAAGTCGCTGAGCGGTGCCGTGAGAGCACCGTGTCCCGCGGAGGCGCCGAGGACGAGGCAGACCATCGGCACCTGTCCCGAGAGGTCGGCGAGCGCGAGCAGGTCGTTCGGGGTTCGACCAGGCGGGTGCCGCTCGGTCAGGCGATGTCCCGCGCCGTCGAGCAGGAAGACGAGCGGCACGCCCTCCTGGCCGGCGAGCTCGCAGATGCGAAAGCGCTTCGCCATCGCGGCCGAGCCGATCGAGCCGCCCAGCACCGTGAAGTCCTCGGCGCCCGCGAGAGCGGGCTTGCCGTGGATCCGCCCCATGCCCGCGACGAGCGCGTCCGCGGGCGCCGCGGCTCCGCCCGCGAGGCCGCCGATCTCTACGAACGTTCCTTCATCGAAGAGGAGCGCCAGGCGCTTCCGCGCATCGAGCTTGCCGCGCGCGGTCATCAGGCGCTCGACCCGCTCCGGTCCACCGAGCGCGCGCGCCGCGGCGCGGCGCTCTTCGAGCTCGGCGAGGATCGCCTCCCACTCCTTCGCGCTGTCGCGGCGTTGCGTCACGTCGGTTGCGCGGAGCCCTCGTTCAGCTGGTGAAGCCGAGAGCCGCTTCCTCGTCGGCGCGGCGCGGCGCGTCTTGCTCGAGGAAGAACTCGTCGAGCTGCGGCGGCGGGACGCTCGTGCCCGCGAGCACCTGCCCGCGGTGATGCATCTGGTGCAGATCGTGGAGGGCGCTCGCCCCGCTCACAGGTCGAGCGTATCAGGCATCCGCGTGAGCCGCACCGGCCCTTCGTGGTCGAGCGCGCCGAGCGCGTTCACGAGTGACGTCTTCCGGCGCTCGAAGCTCTTGCCGGCGACTCGCGTCGGGGCGACCAGGGCCGCCTGACCGAGCGCCTTCAAGGGGTCGACGTAGCGCTTCCCCGAGACGAGGGCGAAGTGCAGATGCGGTCCCGTCGAGAGCCCGGTGCTGCCGACGTACCCGATGACCTGGCCACGGCGCACCGCCGAGCCCGATCCGATCCCGGACGCGAACTTGGTCAGGTGACCGTAGATCGAGTCGTACGGGTAGCTCCCCAGGTGATCGATCCGGAGCGCGCGCCCGAGCTCGCCGTTCCAGCCGGCGAACGCGATCTTGCCGTCCGCGATCGCCCGGACGGGAGTTCCGTGCGGTGCCGCGAAGTCGACGCCGTAATGCGGGCGACGGCGCCGCGTGATCGGGTGCACCCGCGAGGTGCTGAACCCGGAGCTGATGCGCGTGAAGGTGAGCGGGTAGCGCGCCGCCATCTCCTTCGCCGGCGCCATCGGCCGGCCGTCGAGATCGACGTACGCGGGGCCCTCGGTTCCCTCGGTGAGGATCGCGGTGTGAGCCGTGCCGCGCGTCTCGACCTCGGCCGCGAGGACCTGGGCCACGGTGTCGAGCTCCTCGCCGTCCTCGGCGACCTTCACCTCGTAGAGGACGCGGAAGGCGTCGCCGTCGCGCAAGCGCTTCAGGTTCAGCTTGGGCGAGAAGATTCCGGTCATCTGACGGATGACGCGGTTCGGCACGCCCGCGGCGAGGCAGTCGGCGGTGATGTTCGAGGCGATCGTCCCGGCGACGCCGCGGACTTCGGTCGTCGTCGGCAGCTCCTCGCGTCGTGCGGTGATGCCGTCGCTCGTGCGCTCCGCACGCAGGACGTAGAGCCGGTCGATCTCGTACTCGACGGAGACGAGGTCCCCGCCGCTCTTGTCGAAGGACAGCGTGACCGCGTTGCCGGGACGGAGCCGGGCGAGGTCGAAGACCTTCTTCGCAGCCTGGTACCAGGGAAGGGCGTCGCCCTGCTTCACCCCGCCGCGCGCGACGAGCGCCAGGAAGGTGTCGCCGGCGGTGACGGTGAGCCGGCGCTCGAGGCCGGTCTTCGGACCGTCGAGGGTGACTCCGTTCAGCCAGATGAGATCCGGCACCGTGGCGGCCGTCGGGACTTCCGCGAGCAGGATGCCGCCCGCGAGCCGGGGACTGCAGGTGCTGTAGAGCGACGAAGTTGGATTCTGCGGGGCTCGCTCGTCCATGCCAGCGGGAGGGGAGCTGGCCGAGGCGAGCCGGGCGGCGCAGAGCCACGCGAAGACGACGGCCAAGCCCAGGATCCGATTCCCCCTCCTGGTCGGCGCGGCTTCGGGCACACGTGGATTCAGCAGCGTGGTTCCTCCTCTCCCCCGCGGACCCGCTGTTGCTGTCAGTTGGTTCCACGGATGTCAACCGCCCCTGCCGACGCCAGGGCGTCGGCTCGGAGGAGCCTCCGACCCCCCGGTTTCGCGGTTCGACCCCCTCATCCCGTAGACTCCAGGCATGCTCCGCCGGCTCCTCGGTGCGCTCGCGGTCGTGCTCGGCCTCGCCGCGGTCGCGGGCTTGGTGCTCGTCCGCACCGAGCTCGAGCGACGCAGCCCCGTCTTCGATCCGCCGCAGGTCGTCCGCGTCGCCGGCGGCGAGCCTCTCCCGATGCTCGCGAAGCGGCTCGGCGAGCAGGGTGTGCTCGCGAGCCCGCTCGCCTTCCGCGCGCTCGCGCGCCTTCGCGGCGAGGATCGCCGCGTCCGGAGCGGCCTCTACGAGTTCGCCGGCAACGCGACCGCGGCCGACGTGCTCGATGCGCTCGTCCGCGGACCGCAGAAGCTCGAGCTCGTCTCCTTCCCGGAGGGCTGGCCCGTCGAGCGCATCGCGCTCCGCCTCGAGGCGGCCGGTCTCGGCCCCGCGGAGCGCTACCGCGAGCTCGCGGAGAACCCGGCTTTCGCGGCTTCGGTCGGTGTCCCGGCGCCCCGCCTCGAGGGCTACCTCTTCCCCGACACGTACTCCTTCGGAGACGACCCGACGCCGGAGGAGGTCCTCGGCCGGATGACGGCGCGCTTCCACGAGGTGACGGGCGAGCGCTACCGGCGCGCCGCCGAGGAAGCCGGCTTGACGCTCCACGAGGCGGTCACGCTCGCCTCCCTCGTCGAGACGGAGGCCGCGGTGCCCGAGGAGCGACCGCTCATCTCGGCGGTGTTCCACAACCGCCTCGAGCGAGGGATGAAGCTCCAGACCGATCCGACCGTGCTCTATGGCGTCCCCGGCCGGACGCCGCCGATCCGGCAGAGCGACCTCGCACGCGCGACGCCCTACAACACGTATGTCGTTCCCGGCCTGCCGCCGGGACCGATCGCGAACCCCGGGCTCTCGTCGCTCGACGCCGCGGTGCATCCGCTCGCGGGCACGCGCGCCCTCTACTTCGTCGCGCGCGCGGACCGGACGCACCAGTTCAGCGAGACGCTCGCAGCCCACGTCCGCGCCGTCCAGCAGCACCAGCGCTGAGCCGGCAACCGCCGGAAAAGGCTCGACTCGGCTTGCGGAGCGGTCGGTCTTCGCCTAGTCTTCGCCTCATGAGCCAGGCCAGCGCCGGAGCCACTCTGACGAAGCGCCAGAAGGAGCTCCTCGACTTCCTCGAGGGCTACATCCGCGAGCACGGCTTCGCGCCCACCCTCGACGAGACCGGCAAGCACTTTGGCTTGACGTCGCTCGCCACGGTCCACAAGCACCTGACGAACCTCGAGCGAAAGGGCCTGATCCGCCGGCGGACGGGCTTGAGCCGCGCGCTCGAGGTCGTGCCGCAGGGGAAGCGGCTCGACGGCGTCGAGATCCCTCTCCTCGGCCTCGCCGCCGCCGGCACGCCGATGGAGGCCGTCCTCGACGACGAGACGATCGTCGTCCCGGAAGACCTCGTGCGACGCCCGCAGAGCTTCGCGCTGAAGGTCGCCGGCGACTCGATGCGGGACGACGGCATCCTCGACGGCGACATCGTGATCGTCGAGAGCCGCAGCACCGCGGAGAGCGGCGAGACGGTCGTCGCCGTCCTCGACAACGCGGCGACGATCAAGCGCTTCCACCGGGAGTCCGGCGGCCGCATCCGCCTCCAGCCCGCGAACGACCAGGTCGCCCCGATCGTGTGCAGCGAGAACGACCTCGAGATCCGCGGTGTGGTCGTCTCCCTGCTGCGCAAGTACTCGTAGGGCGTGGCGAGCCTCTACGTCCACATCCCGTGGTGCCTGTCGCGCTGTCCGTACTGCGACTTCAACACCTACGCGGCGCGCTCCTGGCCGGAAGAAGCCTACGCGGAGTCGCTCCGGAAGGAGCTCGACTGGTTCGGTCGACTGCCGCCGTTCGCCGGAGCGGGCCTCGAGACGATCTTCTTCGGAGGCGGAACGCCTTCCCTCTTCGAGCCGGCGACGATCGGCCGGCTCCTCGAGCACGCAAACCGTCGGTTGCCGATCGCGGCCGACGCGGAGATCACGCTCGAGGCGAATCCCGGCACGGTCGACGAGGCGCGCCTCGCGGGGCTTCGCCGCGCCGGAGTGAACCGGCTGTCGCTCGGGGTGCAGACCTTCCAGCCGCGGCTTCTCGAGGCGCTCGGACGGCGGCACTCGGTCGACGAGTCCCGCGAGGCGCTGCGTGCGGCCCGCGCAGCGGGCTTCGGAAACCTCTCCCTCGACCTGATCTACGCGGTGCCCGGGCAGACGCTCGAGGACCTCGAGGCGGACCTCGCAGAGGCGGTGTCGTTCGCGCCCGACCACGTGTCGGCGTACGCGCTCACGTACGAGAGCGGCACGCCGCTCCACCGCGATCTCCAGGCGGGACGCGTCCGGCGCGCTCCCGAGGAGCTCGAGGTGACGATGTTCGAGCGCGTGCGCGAGCGCCTCGCCGAATCGGGCTACGCGGCCTACGAGATCTCGAACCACGCGCGGCCGGGCCGCGAAGCGCGTCACAACCAGGCGTACTGGCGGTACGTGCCCTACCTCGGGCTCGGTGCCGGAGCGCACTCGTTTGCGCCGGGCGAGAGTCCGTTCGGTCCGGGGACGGGCTTCGGCGTCCGCTGGCAGAACGAGCGCGACCCGAGCACCTACCGGTCGCGCGTCGCGACCTCGGGGAACGCGGCCGTCGAGCGCGAGGAGCTTCGTCGCGAGCAGGCGATGGGCGAGTTCTGCTGGCTCGGACTCCGCGAAAGCCGCGGCCTCGATCCGGCGGCGTTTGCGGCGCGCTTCGGCGCGCCGCTCTCGGACGTTTTCCCGCACGCCGCGGAGCTCGCGGCGGAGGACATGCTCGAATCGCGCGACGGACGGCTCGTCCTCGGTCCACGCGGCCTCCTCGTCGCCGACTCGGTCTTCGCGAGCTTCTTCGGCTGACGAGCCGCTACTGCCCTTCGTGGAACTTGGCGGCGATCAGGGCGCCGATCGCGTCGAGCATCGCTTCGGCGTCGGGACCGTCCGCTTCGAGATCGATCACCGAGCCCTGCCCGGCGGCGAGCGTCATGATCCCCATGATGCTCTTGCCGTTCACCGACTGACCGTCCTTGCAGATCGTGACCTCGGCCTGAAAGCTCGCCGCGAGCTGCACGAGCTGCGCCGCGGCGCGCGCGTGCAGTCCGAGCTTGTTCAGGATCTCGAACGAGCGCTTCACGACTTGGCGCCGTTCGCCCGGGCGCGAGTCGGCCAGCGGATGTGCTCCTGGCCGTAGCGTCGGATGAAGTCCGCGAGGTCCTTCGCGGTCGTCCCCCAGCGCGAGGTCGTGAGCTTCAGGAGCATCGGCATGTTGACGCCGGCGACGACCTCGACCCCGGGGTGCTCGTCGGCGACCCGCAGGCTCACGTTCGTCGCGGTGTCCCCGAGCATGTCGGTGAAGACGATCGCACCCGCACCGCGGTCGACGCGCTCGACCGCCTCCGTGATCGCGGCGCCGATCGTCTCGGGCTCGGCGTCCGGGCGGCAGGCCACCCCTTCGATCCCGTCGATGTCGCCGACCACGGAGAGGAGCGTGTCGACCATCTCGGCCGCGAAGCGGCCATGGCCCACGACCACGACCCCTACCGGCGGCCCGGCGTCATCGCGTCGTGTCGCGTCGGTGCCCATCCACTTCGAGAGGCGAGGGCTCAGCGATCGACGTCACGATGCCGAACGGAGACCTGCGCCTGCGCACCTTGTAGCATCCGGGCCAGGCTCTCGACCAGGACGACGGAGCGGTGGCGGCCGCCCGTACAGCCGACGGCGATCGTGAGATAGCTCTTCCCCTCGTGCTCGTAGTGGGGCAGCGAGAAGCTCAGGTAGTCGCCCGCGATCTCGAGGAACCGCTGGGCGAGCGGGTTCTCGAGGACGTACTCCGCGACGGGCTGGTCGCGGCCCGTCTTCGGTCGCAGGTCGTCGACGTAGAACGGGTTCGGCAGGAAGCGCACGTCCCAGACGACGTCCGCGTCCGCGGGGAGCCCGTACTTGAAGCCGAAGGAGACGAGCGCGACGCGAAGACGGTGCTCTCCCTCGGTGCCGCTGAAGAGCGCGTGCACGGCGGCGCGCAGCTCGTGGCCGGTGTACGCGCTCGTGTCGAGGATCCGGTCCGCGTGCTCGCGGAGCCAGGCGAGGCGCTCGCGCTCGCGGCCGATCGCCGCGGCGACGTCGCTGCCGGCCGAGAGCGGGTGCGGACGCCGCGTCTCGCTGAAGCGGCGCACGAGCGCGTCGTCGCTCGCGTCGAGGAAGATCACCTCGACGCGGTGGCCGCTCTTGCGCACCTCCTCGAGCGCCCGCGGCAGCTCGTCGAGGAACTCGCGACCGCGGGAGTCGACGCCGAGGGCGGCGCGCGACATCTCCTCGCTACGCTCGCAGAGCTCGATGAAGCGCGGGATCAGCGCCGCGGGCAGGTTGTCGATGCAGTAGTAGCCGAGATCCTCGAGCGCGTGGATCGCGGTGCTCTTCCCGGATCCCGAAAGGCCGGTGACGATCGCGACGTGCAGGCGGGGCTTCACGAGGAGCCTCGCTGGCTCGCGCGGCGCAGGCTCCGGTCGGACCGCTGCACGAACCGGCGCGCCGAGTGGATGCCGCGCGCCTTGAGCTGCCGGCTCCGCGCCGCCACCTCGACGAGCGTCGCGACGTCGCGTCCGGGGCGAAGCTGGATCTGCAGGGTCGGGATGTCGATCCCGAGGAGGTTGGTGTGCCTCTCCTCGAGGCCGAGGCGGTCGAGCGCGATGCGCGCATCTCCTTCGACGAGCTCGATCGCGAGGTCGATCTGCGTCTCGTCGAGGGTCGAGAGCGTCCCGAAGAGCTGCTCGACGTCGAGCACGCCGAGGCCGCGGATCTCGAGATGGTGACGCAGGTTCTCGGTGCAGCGGCCGCGCAGCTCGCCCGGCGGCGCCTCGCGCACCTTGACGACGTCGTCCGCGACGAGGAGATGGCCGCGGTTGAGAAGTGCCAAGGCCGCTTCGCTCTTGCCGATGCCGCTCTTGCCGAGGAGGAGGACGCCGAGCCCGATCACGCGCAGGAGGACGCCGTGGATCGTCGTCTCCGGCGCGAGCCGCTCCTCGAGCCAGCGCGTCAGCCCGCGGATCGCCGCGGCGGTCACCTGGTCGGTCGTGAAGAGCGGCACGCGGTGACGGCTGCACGCCCGCCGAAGGACGTCCGGGACGCGGTTCCCGTTCGTCACGACGAGGCACGCGACCGGCGACCGGCAGACGCCCTCGACCGCGCGCACCGCCTCGGGGGCGGAGAGCCGGCGGAGGTAGCCGATCTCGGCGTTGCCGAGGACCTGCACCCGCCCCGGATGGATCTGGTCGAGGTAGCCCGCGAGCGCCAGCGCCGGCTTCTGGACGCGCGGCGCCTCGATCTCCCGCCCGAGACCCCGCCCGCCCGCGATCAGCTTCAGCTTGAGCGAGCCGCGCAGCCCCACCACCTCGCGGACCGTCACGGTCATGAACGGCTAGAACTTCTGATCTTCGGCGACGATCGCATCGAACAGGGCGTCCTGCGTGTCCAGGCGCACGAGCCGATCGCGGAAATCGCGGTCTTTCAGGAGCCGCGAGATCCGCGCCAGCGCCTTCAGATGCAGGGCCGCGGCGTCGTCCGGCACGAGGAGAACGAAGAAGAGCTGCGTCGGCTTCCGGTCGATCGACTCGAAGTCGACGCCGCGCGAGCTCCGCGCGAAGCCGCCGAGGACCCGGGTCAGGCCCGGCATCCGGCCGTGCGGGATCGCGATGCCGTCGCCGATCGCGGTGCTGTTGAGACGCTCGCGATCGCGGAGGACCGGGAGGATCCGCGCCGAGTCGATCCCTGGCGCCGTCCCGCCGAGGAGCCGCGAAAGCTCCTCGAGGACCTCGGGCTTCGTCGATCCCGAGAGCTCGGGCAGAACTCGCTCGCGCGCCAGGATTTCCGTGATCGTCATGGAATCGTGCCGCGCGGCGAGAGCATCACTCGCGGACGATAGCGTTCGGCGGCGCGTGGCGCAGCGCCGCCGAGCTCCGGCGTGGAGCTCCCACGACGCGGCCCCTGAGCTTGCGCACCTGGCTGTCGAGCTTGGCGGCGGCGAGGTCGATCGCGGCGTACAGGTCGTCGGTCTCCTCGTGCGCGGTCAAGTGCGAGCTCGCGGCGTGCACCACCACCTCGCAGCCCTGCCTGTGGCGGTGCGACGAAGCGGCCAGGATCACGTGCGCGTCCGTCGCTCCGGGGACGAGGCCCACGATGCCGCCGAGCTTCTTCTCCGCGTACTTCCGGAGCGGCTCGGTCGGGGCGATGTGCCGGAAAGTGACCGTGATCGGAACGGTGGGTTTCTTCATGCCATCTGCCTCCGTCTCGACGAGGGCAAGATACCCATGATCTCGCGATACTTCGCGACCGTCCTGCGAGCGATCTCGATGTTCTCGGCGGCGAGGGTCTCGGCGATGTGCTGGTCGCTGTACGGACGGCGCGCGTCCTCGGACTCGATGATCTTCTTGATCTTCTCCTTCACCGACTCGGCGGACACACCTTCGCCGTCGCTCGAGCGGATGCTCGAAGTGAAGAAGTACTTGAGCTCGAGAGTTCCCTGCGGCGTGTGAACGTACTTGTTCGCGGTCGCGCGGCTGACCGTCGACTCGTGCATGCCGATGTCGCCCGCGACGTCCTTCAGGACGAGCGGGCGAAGCGCCTTCACGCCGTGATCGAAGAACGAGCGCTGGAAGCGGACGATCGAGCTCGTCACCTTGAAGAGCGTACTCTGCCTCTGATGGATGCTCCGGATGAGCCACTGCGCGGCGGAGAGCTTCTCGCGGATGTAGATCTTCGCTTCGGAGCCGCCGTTCTCGTCGGAGAGGAGACGGCGATAGCTGTTGCTGACGCGGAGCTTCGGCAGCCCGTCGTCGTTGAGCGACACGACGTACTCGCCGTCCATCTTGTTCACGAAGACGTCCGGCGTGACGTAGCGCACCTCTTCGGTGACGAAGTTGCGACCCGGCTTGGGCTCGAGCGACGAGATGACCTTCACGGCCGCCGTCGTCTCGTCGCGCGTCGCGCGCAGCTCCTTCGAGAGCTTGTCGAACCTCTTCGCCTCGACGAGCGAGAGATGGCTCTCGACGATCTCGCGCGCCATCCGCTTCAGGGGCTCCTCCAGCTCGAGCTGGTCGAGCTGGATGAGCAGGCATTCCCGCAGGTCGCGCGCGAAGACGCCGGGCGGGTCGAACCGCTGCATGCGCCGCAGGACGACGAGCGCGGTCTCCGCGTCGACGCCGGCCTCGAACGCCGCGTCCTCGACGGAGATCTGCAGGTAGCCGTTCTCGTCGACGTTGCCGATGAAGACGTCGCCGATCTCGCGATCGTCCGAGCTGAAGTCGCCGCCCATGCGGAGCTGCCACGTGAGGTGATCCGCGAGCGACGAAGCGCGCGTCAGCGTGTTCTCGAGCGTCGGCCGCTTGTCCTCGTCGAAGTCGCCGCCGCTGCCGGCCGAGAGCGAGCCGTGCGAGGTGTTGGCGGCGTAGTCCGAGAGATACTCCTCCCAGTTGATGTCGCCGAGGTTCGACTCGCCCGGGTCGATCTCCGCGGCCTGCTCCTCGTGCGCCGGCGCCTCGGTCGCCTGCTCCGTCGGGTCGACGAGCTCGGGCATGCGATCGTCCGGAGTCGCCGAATCCATCTCGACCTCGGCGTCTTCCTGGCCGAGCGAAAGCTCTTCGAGCGTGGGGTTCTGCTCCATCTCCTCGGTGACGAGCTGCTCGAGGTCCGCACGCGAGAGCTGCAGGATCTTGATGGCGTGCTTGAGCTGCGGCGTGATGACCAGCGTCTGCTGGAGGCGCCGCGAAAGTCCAATTTTTTGCTCGAATGCCATCTCTCTCTACAGCCGAAACCGCTCGCCGAGGTAGATCTCCCGGGCACGCGGACTCGCCGCGATCGTTTCCGGACTCCCCTCCTCGAGGATCACGCCCTCGTTCAGGATATACGCTCGGTCACAGATACCCAACGTTTCTCGCACGTTGTGATCGGTCAGCAAAACGCCGATCCCCCGTTCCTTTAGCTGAACGATTATGTTCTGAATATCGATCACCGCGATCGGATCAATCCCCGCGAACGGCTCGTCCAGAAGGATGAACGAAGGGGAGATCACGAGAGCGCGCGTGATCTCGAGACGCCGGCGCTCTCCACCCGAGAGCGCGCTCGCCTTCGCGCTCGCGAGATGAGCGATCGAGAGCTCGTCGAGCAGCGTATCGAGTCGCGCGCGACGCACCTCGCGCGTCAGCGGCAACGTCTCGAGGATCGCCTTGATGTTCTCCTCGACCGTCAGGCCCCGGAAAACCGACGGCTCCTGCGGGAGGTAGCTGATTCCATGGCGGGCCCGCTGGAACATCGGGAGCTGCGTCAGGTCCTCGTCGCCGAGGAGCACGGTTCCCTTGTCGGGGCGCGTGAGGCCCACGACGCAGTAGAAGGTTGTGGTCTTGCCGGCGCCGTTCGGCCCGAGAAGACCGACGACCTCGCCGGCGCGGACTTCGATCGAGACGTCCCGGAGGACCTCCCGGCGCCCGTAGGACTTGCTGAGCCCAGCCGTGCGCAGTGAGACCCGCTCGACGCGTGCCTTCGGACCGGGCGCCTGCTTCGCGGGCGCGCTCGGCTGCGCGCGCGACTTCTCGCGAGATTTCTTCGGCTTCTCGCGGAGCTCGCTCGCCGCGCTCACTGCGCCGCCGCCTTTCCGCCCGCCGACGGTCCCGGAGCGGGCTTCGCGCCCGCGGGTGCACCCTTGGCGCCCGCGCCGTCGATCTGGCCGGGATAGAGGATGGCCGAGACGCGCTTCTTCGGGCTCGCCTCGATCACGCTCCGTCCCTCGTCGAGGTAGACCGTCAAGCGATCGCCCTGGACCTCGTTCGGCCCCTCGCGCAGAACGGGGTTCCCGATCAGAACGATCTGCCGGGTCGTCTGGTCGAACACGCCTCGGTCGCCCGAAGCGCGCCTGTCGCCTTGCGTGATCACGACGTTCCCCTCAGCGACGACCTCGCGAAGCTGGGCCTTCTCCAGCTCATCGGCACGATCGTACGTGACGGTGAGCGTCTTGCATTCGAGCTCGAGATCGCCCTGCTTGACGCGAACGGCTCCTCTATAGACGAGCCGATTGCGATCGTAGTCGAACTCGAGCTGATCCGCGTCGACGACGATCGGCTCGTCCTTCGACGTGAAGGAGAGGCTGCCGAGCATGCCGCCCGGGCCCGCGTCCGAGCTCCCACGCGCGGGCTTGCTCGCGGCGCCGCTCGCCGGCTTCGGCTTGCCCTGCGCGCCCGCGCTCGGCGAGACGGCGAGCACGACGACGCTCGCGAGCAGCACGAAGCTCTGCACGCGAGAGAGCGCGCGCTCACTGCGCAGCGGCATCGCTCTTCTCGCTCGCGGTCGCGGTCGCCGAGGGACCCGCCGGCGCCGCCGCCTCGGTCGTCTCGTTCCGGAGCTCGTGCGCGCGGAGCGTGGTCTGCACGCCGCCCACCACACGCACGCGGCGCGAGCCGACCTCGACGATCATCACCTTGCCCTTGACCGAGATCGCGCCACCGGAGATGTCGACTCCCGACGACGCGACGATCGAGTCCATCTCGTCGATCCACGACGCTTCCGGCGTGTGCAGCATGTACTGGCCGACTTGCACCTCGATGCCGCCCGTCAAGTCGATTCGACCGACCTCGCTTCCGTTCACCGTGACGTCGCCACGCTTGCCCGAGACGACGACGGACTGACCGTCGGACGCGAAGAAGGACACCTCGGGTTGCTCGACCACGATGCGACCGTTGGCCTCGAGGAAGTCCGCCTTTTCCGCACGGAGCTCCCACACGGTTCGGCCATCCTCGACCTTCACGCGATGGAACTTCTCGATTCGCTGCGCGATGTCCGGCTCGAGCGCCTCATCGGGAATCTCGGTGCGGCGTTGCTCGACGAGCAGCCGTCCGACGAGAAACCCGATCCCCAGAAGGACGACAAGGACCGAGGTGATCAACACCCATTTCAGCCGAGCGCGCTGCAGCCTCGCCTCCCCGCACGAGAGTTCGATACCACGCGCCGCCGCGAGCGCGCCAGCGTCACGGCCTCTTCACACGACTCCCGCGCGCAGCAGATCGTGGAGGTGAAGGATGCCGCACGGCCGCCCCTCTGCGTCGACGATGAAGAGGGACGTGATCGAATGCTTTTCCATCTCGCCGAGAGCGCGCTCGGCGAGCGCGCCGGCGGGAACCGTCTTCGGGGAGCGGGTCATGAGCTCCGAGGCGACGAGGGCGCGGAAGTCGCCGCGTGCCTGCACGGCCCGGCGAAGATCGCCGTCCGTGATCGCGCCGCGGAGGACGCCGCCCTCATCGACGACCGCGGTCACGCCGAGACGCTTCTCGCTCATCTCGCGGAGCACCGCGTCCATCGACGTGCTCTCTCGCACGACCGGTACGCCGTCGCCCGCGTGCATCAGCTCGTCGACCCGGCGCAAGCGCCGTCCGAGCGATCCGGCGGGATGCAGCGCGCCGAAGTCGTTCGAGTCGAAGCCGCGCCGCTCGAGGAGTGCGATCGCGAGCGCGTCGCCGAGGGCGAGTGCTGCGGTCGTGCTCGCGGTCGGCGTCAAGCCGAGCGGGCACGCTTCCTCGGCGACGCTCGCGTCGAGAGCGACGTCGGCCGCGCGCGCGAGCGGCGAATCGGGATCGCCCGTCACCGCGACGACGGCTATGTCGAAGCGTCGAGCCGGCGCGAGAAGCGCGAGGAGCTCCGACGTGACCCCGCTGTTCGAGACCGCGAGCAGACAGTCGCCGCGCGCCAGCATCCCCACGTCGCCGTGGAGCCCCTCGGCTGCGTGCAGGAAGAGCGCGGGAGTCCCCGTCGAAGCGAGCGTCGCCGCGATCTTGCGGCTGATGAGGCCGGACTTTCCGAGCCCCGCGACGACGACCTTTCCCTCGCACGAGGCGAGCATCTCGACCGCGCGCACGAAATCCGGACCGAGGCGCCCGGTGAGCGCAGCGACCGCGCGCGCCTCGATGTCGAGCACGCGGCGCGCCGAAGCGAGATCGTCGAAGACCGGACCCGAACGCGCCGGACGGCTCATCGACCGCCCTCCCCGCTTCCTTCCGCGAGCGAAGCGCGCCGCGCTTCGTCGAGACCGCGCACCGCGCGGAGCAGGGCCCGAAGCCGCTCGATCGGCCACGACGTCGCTCCGTCGGAGAGCGCCCGTGACGGATCCTCGTGCACTTCGAGGAAGAGTGCGTCGACGCCGACCGCGACCGCCGCGCGCGCGAGCGCGGGAACGAACTCGCGCTGTCCGCCCGACGCGCCGCCGGCGGCGCCCGGGAGCTGCACGCTGTGGGTCGCGTCGAACACCACGGGGCAGCCCGTCTCCGCGAGCACGACGAGCGAGCGCATGTCGGAGACGAGGTTCTGGTACCCGAAGCTCGCACCCCGCTCCGTCACGAGGAGGCGATCGTTCCCCGTCGCGCGGGCCTTGTCCACGACGTGGTGCATCTCCCACGGCGAGAGGAACTGACCCTTCTTCAGGTTGACGGGACGCCCCGTCGCTGCGACCGCCTCGATGAAATCCGTCTGCCGGCAGAGGAACGCGGGCGTCTGCAGCACGTCGACGACGGCGGCGACCGCGGCGGCGTCCTCCTTCTCGTGGACGTCGGTCAAGACCGGAAGCCCGGTCTCCCGGCGGACCTCCTCGAGGATCGCGAGCCCGGCGTCGCGGCCGATCCCGCGAAACGAGCCGCCGGAGGTCCGGTTCGCCTTGTCGTAGGACGACTTGTAGACGAGGCCGACCCGCTCATCGCGCGCGATCCGCGCGAGCTGCTCGCCGTGACGGAGCGCAGACTCGCGGCTCTCGATCACGCACGGCCCCGCGATCACCACGAGGGGCGCGCCGCCGCCGATCCGGAAGGCGCCGACGTCGATCCCCGCGCGAGATGGAGCCGCCCTCTCTTGCCCGCCCGCCATCACTCTCCTTCGAAAGGGACGCTCGGTCCCCTTCGAAGGTTACCGGACGGGGGAGCCCGCAGCGACACTCGACAGGAGCAGCGGCTGGCGGCCGAGAGCCCGGTGCTTTTGGTCGAGAGCCGCGCGCACGAAGCCCTGGAAGATCGGATGGCAGTCGAGCGGGCGGGACTTGAACTCCGGGTGGAACTGGCTCGCGACGAACCAGGGATGGTCGGGCAGCTCGATCATCTCGACGAGCTGGCCGTCGGGCGAGAGCCCCGAGAGGACGAGGCCGCGGCGCTCGAGCTGCTCACGGTACGCGTTGTTGAACTCGTAGCGGTGGCGGTGCCGCTCGGCGATCTTGCGCTTGCCGTAGAGCCGCGAGGCGAGCGATCCGTTGACGAGCTGGCAGGGAAACGATCCGAGGCGCATCGTCCCGCCCTTGTCCGTCACGCCGGTCTGCTCCTCCATCAGGTGGATCACCGGATGCGGCGTGTTCGGGTCGACCTCGGTCGAGTTCGCGCGCTCGAGCCCGCAGACGTGGCGGGCGAACTCGATCACGGCCATCTGCATTCCGAAGCAGATGCCGAGGTAGGGAACGCCCTCCTCGCGCGCGTAGCGCACGGTCGCGATCTTCCCTTCCGTGCCGCGCGGGCCGAAGCCCATCGGCACGAGGATCGCGTCGGCGGTCCGGATCGCCTCGCCGATGCCCTCCGCCTCGACCTGCTCGGAGTCGATGTGATCGATCTCGACGGCGCACTCGTTCACGATCCCGCCGTGCACGAGAGCCTCGTTCAGGCTCTTGTAGGAGTCGGTGAGGTTCGTGTACTTCCCGACCATCGCGATGCGGACGCGCTCGTTCGCGTCGCGCACGGTCGAGACGACCTTCTGCCACGCCTTCAGGTTCGGCTGCGCGGTCCAGATGTTGAGCTTCTCGACGATGCGCTCGTCGAGGCCCTCGTCGTGGAGCTTCAGCGGGACTTCGTAGATCGACCTCACGTCGATCGCGGCGATGACGTCGCCCTCCTCGACGTTGCAGAAGTGCGCGATCTTCTGCTTGATCTTCGGATCGAGGTCCTTCTCCGCGCGGCACAGGAGGATGTCGGGCGAGATGCCGAGCCCGGTCAGCTCCTTCACGCTGTGCTGCGTCGGCTTCGTCTTCACCTCGCCCGCGGTGCTGATGTACGGCACCAGAGTCAGGTGGATGTAGAGGACATGCTCGCGACCGCGATCCCAGCGAAACTGGCGGATCGCCTCGAGGAACGGCAGGCTCTCGATGTCGCCGACCGTCCCGCCGATCTCGCAGATCGCGACGTCGTAGCCCGCGGCGCCCGCGAGAATTCTTTCCTTGATCTCGTCGGTGATGTGCGGGATCACCTGGACGGTGCCGCCGAGGTACTCGCCGCGCCGCTCCTTCTCGATCACGGAGTTGTAGACGCGGCCGGTGGTGAAGTTGTTCTTCTTCCCCATCCGCGTCGTCACGTATCGCTCGTAGTGACCGAGATCGAGGTCCGTCTCGGCGCCGTCGTCGGTGACGAACACCTCGCCGTGCTGGAAGGGGCTCATCGTTCCCGGATCGACGTTGATGTACGGGTCCATCTTGATCATCGTGACCCGGAGGCCGCGCGCCTCGAGCAGGGCACCGATCGAGGCGGAGGCCAGACCCTTTCCGAGCGAGGAGACGACGCCTCCGGTGATGAAGAGGAATTTCGTCTTCTCGTGCTTCCGCCCGCGCTCAGACATCGTGCTCCCGCGCCGGCAACCCGAGCTCCGGGCGCACGGCGAGCCAGTGGCGGACACGCTCGAGATCTTCGGGCGTGTCCACCTCGATCATCGACTCGTCGGTTTGGACCTGTGCGACCTGGATGGCGTGACCGTGCTCGAGCACGCGAAGCTGCTCGAGGCGCTCGGCGCGCTCGAGCGGCGTCGGCTCGAGAGTCGCCAGGCGAAGAAGGAACTCCCGCCGGTAGGCGTAGAGGCCGATGTGGCGCAGCCCCGGGCCGCCGCCCCACGGAATCGGGCTCCGCGAGAAGTAGAGAGCGCGGCCGCTCCGGTCGCAGACGACCTTCACGACCTGGTCCCGCGTGGCTTCTCCCGCGAGAAGCGGCGTCGCGAGCGTCGCCATCACCGGAGCGTTGCCGCCGGCCGCTCCGAGTGCCGACACCGCGGATTCGACGAAGGCCGGATCGAGAAACGGAAGATCGCCCTGCACGTTCACGACCACGTCCGCGTCGAGACCGCGCGCGACTTCCGCGATGCGGTCCGTGCCCGACGGATGATCGGCGCGCGTCATCACGGCTTCGCCACCGACTTCCTCGACGGCGTGCACGATGCGCTCGTCGTCCGTTGCGACCAGGACGCGAGCGACGCCGCTCGCACGGCGCGCGCGAGAGAGGACGTGCGCGACCATCGGCGAGCCGCCGATGTCGGCGAGCGACTTCCCCGGAAGGCGGCTCGAAGCGTAGCGAGCGGGAACGATGACGACGACCGACGAAGCCAAAGCGTCTTCCTCGACTCGCTCTGTTCGCATCGGGCTCCGGAAGGCGACGGCAGGACCAGCTCGAGACCTTCCGTAAGCTCGGTGCGAGACCGGACCACGGAACGCTCTTTTAGGCGCCGCATGGGTAGCCTGTCAATTCTCGAGGGGGACCTCGTCCCCCTCCTTCACGCGGCGAAGCCGCGTGAAGCTTCCTCCCCCTGCGCTCGCCTTTGGCTCGCTGGCTCCAGTAGCCTGTCAATTCCAGAGGGGGACCCGTCCCCCTCCTTCACGCGGCAAAGCCGCGTGAAGCTTTCTCCCCCTGCGCTCGCCTTTGGCTCGCTGGCTCCAGTAGCCTGTCAATTCCAGAGGGGGACCTCGTCCCCCTCCTTCACGCGGCGAAGCCGCGTGAAGCTTCCTCCCCCTGCGCTCGCCTTTGGCTCGCTGGCTCCATCTGCGTCGGGCGATGGTTTAAACTTCTTGCGGCTCGATTAAGCTGGAGTCATCTCGATGGCGCCGCACGTGCTCCCGATCCCGTTCGCCGACATCCGGGCGTGGATGTTCGACGAAGCGCTGCCGTTCTGGGGCACGGCCGGACTCGATCGCGAGCACGGCGGGTTTCTCGAAGAGCTGACGCTCGACGGCGCGGAGACGAACGTCGCGTTCAAGCGCACGCGCGTCACCTGCAGGCAGATCTACGTGTTCTCGCACGCGGCGCTCCTCGGCTGGAAGCCCGGCGAGGACCTCTCGGCACGCGGCTACGAGGCGCTGACGCGGAAGGCATGGCTCGGTCCCGACCGCGGCTGGGCGAGGCGGCTCACGCGCGACGGAGGGCTGCTCGACGCGACGCCCGACCTCTACGACCTCGCCTTCGTTCTCTTCGCGCTCGCGTGGCGCTACAGGCTCTCGGCCGACCCCGACGCGCTCACGCGCTTGCACGCGACGCTCGACTTCATCGAGAAGCACATGCGCCCTGCGGGCGGCGAGGGCTTCTGGCACGTCCTGCCGTCGCACGGGCCGCGTCTCCAGAACCCGCACATGCATCTCCTCGAGGCGGCGCTCGTCGCGTTCGAGGCGGCCTCCGAGCAGCGTTTCCTCGATCTGGCGAGCGAGATCGTCGCGCTGTTCCGCCGCCGCTTCTTCGACGGGAGGACTCTCGCCGAGTTCTTCACGGACGACTGGGACCGCGTCGCGGGCGCGCATCCGGGGCACCTGATCGAGCCGGGACACCACTTCGAGTGGGCTTGGATCCTCGCGCAGTACCAGCGCCTGACCGGCGCGGACGTCGCGGCGGAGGCGACGGCGCTCGTCGAGTTCGCCGAGCGCCACGGCGTCGACGCGACGACGCAGCTCGCCTACGACGAGGTGCTCGACGACGGCACGCCGCTTCGCTCGACCTCGCGCACCTGGCCGAACACGGAGCGCATCAAGGGGCACCTCGCCCTCTTCGAGATCGCCGGGCGTGATCCGCGCGCACCCGTCGCGAGCGCGACGCACGCGCTCCTCGACTTCCACCTCGCCGTGAAGCCGCGCGGCTCGTGGATCGACCAGTTCGACCCGGGCGGGAAGCCGCTGTCGAAGGTCGTTCCGACGTCGACGCTCTATCACCTGTTCCTCGCGTTCGCGGAGACGCTCCGCCTGCAGCCGGGCCTCGAGGCTCTCGAAGCGCGCGAGCGCTGAAGCACCGAAGCGGCGCGACGCCGCGTTACCCGCCCCACCGCACGGCGAAGCACTTCGTCGCCGCCCTTCGCGACGCTTGCCCGCGGATGCTCGACCGGCGTGACGACACGTCCGGCATGCGACCTGCAACGAAGGCTCTCGACGGCTCCCTCCCCCGAGAGCCGCCGAAATAGTCGCGCTCCCTCGCGCGGCTCGGAGCTCGCGGCCCGCTCGGTCGTCGCAGCCGGCCGCGAAGCAGGAGAAGTCCATGCGCCATCGCTTCACACGCGGCACCGCTCCGCCCGAACGTCGCGGCGCGACGTCGCTCGCCGGCATCGCGCTCCGCTTCCTCGCGCCGCGGCTCCTCGCGCTCGCGCTCGTCTCGGGCCTGCTCGAGAGCGCTCCCGCGAGCGCCGCGGATTCGCCCGATCTGCAGATGCGCCGCGCGCGCTCGGCGCTCGACCGCGGAGCGGAAGCCGCGGCGGCCGCGGATCTCGAGGCGGTGCGGCGCGCCGAGCCCGCTTCGAGCCGCGGTCTCGAAGCCGCCGTGCTGCTCGCGGACCTGCGCGCTTCGTCCGGAGATGCCGCGGCGGCGGACGCGATCCTCGCGAGCTCCCTCGCGGCTCTCCCCGAAGGCAGTGCCGCCGCCGCGCCGCTCCTTCTCGCGCGCGGCTGGCTCGCGGTCGGAACGCACCGCTCTGCGGCCGCGCGAGCGCACTTCGAGGCGGCGGACGTGCCGGCCTCGGGAACGTTCGCGCGCGAGATCGCCCGCCTCGGAACGGCTTGGTCGAGCCTCGCGAGCGCTGAAGGCGGGATCGATGTCACGGGCCTCCGTGCGCTCGCTTCTCGCGGCTCGCACCCGGCGCTCCGATTCGCTTCCGGGTGGACGCTCGCCCGCGCGTACGCCCGGAGCGGAGAGCACCGGCTCGCGCTGCACGCGCTTCGCGACGTGCGGCGGCAGGTCCGCGCGACGCCATACGAGGACGACCTCGAGCTGGCGCTCGGTCTGGCTCAGCTCGAAGCGGGCAAGGCCGGAGACGCGCGCCGCACGCTCCAGAGGCTCCAGCGACGCTTCGGCACCGCCCCGGCGGAGCCCGAGGTGCACGACGGGCTTCGTCTCGACGATCTTCGGCTTTCTCCCGAGGACTTCTCCGCGCGCGTCGCGGACCTCTACGCGGAGCGCACGCCGCGCACGACGGACCTCGTCCGCTTCGTCGCACGCCTCCTCGACCGGCCCGCCGCACGCGACGTGAAGGCCGCGCTGGCGCTCGTCGAGGCGAGCGCCGGGGCAGAGGGAGGTGCTTCGTGAAGACGGCGATTCTCGCTGGCCCCGGCGCGCGACGTCTCCTCTTCGGGCTCGCCGTCGCCGCGGCGTGCCTCGCAACGCCGATCGAGGCGCTCGCGGCGTGCGGCTGTCCGTACGGCGGCGTCCCGCGCATCCTCGGGTCGCGCATGCGCGGCAACGACTTGAACGAGATTCGCGGCGACTGCGCCTTCAAGGGAAAGCCCGTCGAGCTGCAGGTCCGCCAGCGACACTTCTATCAGCGCTCGTCCCTGCCGCCGGCGACGCCGCAGCCCTTCGAGTCGACCTGCATCAACGGCTGCCAGTGGATCACAATCGGCAGCACGACCGCGGATCCGATCACGGGACACTTCAAGTTCTTGAACCTCGACCAGTCGCACTCCGTGCAGCTCATCTCGAGCCTGTCCAGCGTGGCCGGGCTCGACAGCGTCCGCACCGACCTGCGCGTACGCGCCTGGGATTCCGCGAAGAATCGCTGGACGAGCTGGACGGCGCCGCCGACGCTCGAAGCGTTCGCGCTCCTCTGGACGGGCCACGAGGACTCGATGGCACAAGCCGAAGCGCGCGTCACCGGAGCCGACAAGATGTTCATCACCGTCGCCGACGGGCCGGACGACGGCGATCAGCCGACGATTCCCCTCGACGTCGACACCGACACGCCGAACTACTGGCTGGGATACCAGAGCGGGGATCCGACCGTCGTCTACCACTTCACCGGCACCTGCGATCCGCCGTTCTACGCCTGCCCGTCGAGCTGGCTCGTGCAGCTCGCGCCGACGATCACGGTCGGTAGTCCCGCGTTCGGACGGCAGGGCGAGTACCCGTTCGTCATGGGCATGGCGTCGGCGACGCGCGCCGGCGCGATGATGATCGCGACGAGCGTCGAGGGACCGCGCGACATCTCCGACTTCAGCATCGAGGTCGAGGTGGACGTGGACGTCGACGTGTCGATCGATCTCGACCTAGGCATCGACTTCTTCTCGATCTTCTGATGGGGCCGGGGCTGCCTCTCTACGAGGCCGCCTGGGGCGCCGCCGGGCTCGTGTTCGGGCTCGGCGGCGCCCGCATCCTCGGCGGCGAAGCACGACATCTCGGTGGATGGGCGGGAGCGTGGCTGCGCTGCGCACCACTCGTCGCCGTTCTCCTCGCGTACGCGGGAGCGCGCGCGCATCCGATCGTGCACGCGCTCGTGCTGAATCTCGTTCGCTCCCCGGAAGACGGGTTCGCCGCCTTCGCGGGCGGAGGTCTCGGCGAAGCGGCGACGAGCGGCGGGCTCCGGATCGGCGGTGGGCTCGTCCTCGCCGTCGCGTTTCTCGGCTTCGTCGTGCCGCGTGTCGCGGGCGGTGCGCTCTCGGGCGCGCATCTCCTCGATGCGCTCGTTCCTCTCGCGGGTGTCGCGATCGCGCTCGGACGGCTCGGCTGCTTCGCGGCGGGCTGCTGCTTCGGCGTGCCGACCGGCGTCGTCTGGAGCGTTCGACATCCTCCGGGGAGCGAGGCGTACTGGAACCACGTCGCGCAGGGGCTGATCCCCGAAGACGGCGGAGCGAGCCTCGCCGTTCATCCCCTCCCGCTCTACCTGGGCGGAGCCGCCCTCGTCGCGAGCGCCGCGAGCCTTGCGGCACGCCGCTTCGGGAGTCGCCCGGGAACGCCCGCTCTCGTCTTCGCCGCGACGCTCTCGGCGCTGCGTCTCGCGGTCGAGCCACTCCGCGAGACGCACTTCGTCGGTGCGGTGCCGGGACAGGCCCTTCTCGGCTCGGCGGTCCTCGCCGTCTGCGTGCTCGCTCTCGCGGCTCGCGCCGCTCGCGGGTTGCGAGCTCAGCGCGAGGCTGCGACGCCCTCGACCGCCTCGCCGAACGGCGCCGGTCCGTCGAGACCCGGGACGCCGAGACGCTGGATGCGCCGTGCGCTGTCGCCCTCTTCGTACCGCGGAAGCCGGCCGAGCTCGCGCCAGAGCCGGTAGGCGAGCGCCGCGGAGAGGACGCGGATCGGATAGTCGCGCGGCAGCTCCTGCAGGTAGGGCTGCGCCTGCGCGAAGTTCTGCGCGCCGTACTTCTCGAGGATGAAGTTCAAGCCGCCGTTCTGCGGTCCGATGTTGTACGCGAGAAGCGTAAGGAGCAGATCCCCGTCCATCTGCCGCGCGTAGACCCGCAGCGTCGCGGCCGCGACGAACGCGTTGTGACGCTGGTTCAGCGGATCGAGAGAGTCCGTCCCGAGCGCCTTCTTCGCCGCGGCCTCCGCTTCGGCGGGGACCGCGGTGATCTGGAAGAGGCCGCGGCCGCCGTCGCGGCTCGGGCGCGGGTTGAAGCTCGACTCGGTCGCGGCGATCCCGACCATCAGCTCGCGATCGACGCCGAACGCCTTGGCCGCCTCCGCGATCGTCGGCTCGAACACGCGCGCGCGCTCGAGGATCGTGTTCTGCCCCTTCAGGTCCATGCGGCGGTACGCGGCGTAGATCTGGTGGCGTACGACCCCGAGCTGCGTCGCGCGCTCGTCCGCGAGAAGGTCCTGCAGCGAGTGCAGCATCTCGAGCGGCGGCGCGAGCCAGACGACGCCGCCGAAGACCGCGATGCAGGCGAAGTCGACGAAGTGCCGCCAGAAGCCCGTCGCGGAGCGCCGAGCGCGCTCGATCGCGACGACCGCGACGACGCTTCCGATCGTCGCCACGACGAAGCCCGCGACGAGGAACGCGGGACTCGCGATCTGCCCGAAGCGTCCGAGGACCGCGAGGCACGTCACCGCGACGACGCCGCCCTCGAGGAGCAGCTCGCCGGAGCGCCGGAGCCAGCGCGCGCGAGCGCGACGTGCCGCGGCGGTGCGCCGGCTCGAACGCGAAGCGGACGACGCGGGACGAGCCCGCGGCCTCACTCCGGGCGCGATTGCGCGCTTCGCCGTCGCCACTCCACCTCCCACCGACTCCGAGGCCACGACGCCGAGGCCTCGCTGCACACGTACTCCGATGCCGGAGGGCCGGCAACCGCGGTGAATCCGCGTTGCCGCAGCGGCGGCTCCGCGATAGGGAAGACCGGTCGAGGAGGTCACCTTGGGCAAGTATCCACGCGAAGAGATCCTCGCCGCGTTCGAGCGCTACAAGGAAGCTCGCGACGCGGCGTCCCGCACGGGCAACTGGTCGATCTGGGCGGACGTCTTCACCGAGGACGCGCACTACGTCGAGCACGCGTACGGTGAGCTGCACGGCCGCGAGGCGATCCGCGAGTGGATCACCAAGGTCATGTCGCCGTTCCCGCACATGACGTTCCCGCAAGACTGGTGGGTGCTCGACGAGGAGCGCGGCGCGATCGTGTTCCAGTGCCAGAACCGCCTCGCGCATCCGACCGATCCGAACGGCGAGCCGTTCCAGTTCCCGAACTGGACGCGCCTCGTCTACGGCGGGAACGGGCTGTGGAAGTCCGAGGAGGACATCTACAACCCGCAGCGCGACGCTCCGCGCGTCATCAAGGCGTGGCGCGAGGCGGGCGGGAAGTTCCGCACGCCCGAGCTCGTCAAGATGCAGCATTGATTGAACGCGAGGGGGCGCCGCCCCCTCGCCGAGGCAGCGGCAAAGCCGCTACCTCTCCACTCCCCCGCTCGCCCTCCGCTCGGCCGCGCGCTGCCCGCGCGGTCACGGATGGAAGAGCCTCGCGAAGTTCGCACCAATTTGCGCCGCGACTTCCGCGGACGTGACACCCCAGATCTCCGCTGCGTAGGCGGCCGTGCCGGCGACGTCGGCGGGCTCGCTCGGGCGGTCGCGGTCCGGCCCCAGGTACGGACAGTCGGTCTCGAGGAGGAGCTGATCGCGCGGCAGCGTCTCGAGCATCCGCGTGAAGCTCTCGGAGCGACGCACGTTCGCCGGGATCGAGAAGTAGTGTCCTTCCTCGGCGATCTGGCGAGCGAGCTTCACCTTGCCGCCGAAGCAGTGCCAGTTGACGCGCTTCGCGCCCATGTCGACGAGGATCTCGAACGCACGGCGCTCGCGACGGCGCGAGTGCACGATCACCGGCTTCCCGGCTTCGAGCGCGATCGCGACGAGCTCGCGAAACACGCGCTCCTGCGCTTCCCAGAGGGACTCGGGAACCCAGTGGCCGTCGAGCCCGATCTCACCGACGGCGATCGCGTCCGCGACATGCTCGCGCACCCACGCGATGCCCTCCGCCGACGTGAACTCCTCGCCGTCGCGCGGGTAGTCGACGCCGAGCGCGCGCATCTCGGTGATCACCGCGTCCACGGGATAGAAACCGAAGGCCGGCTTCACGAGCGGATCACGCGCGGCGAGCGCGCGCACCGCTTCGTTGTCGCGCGGGTTCAGCCCGTTCGCGACGATCGCGTCGACACCGGCCGCGCGCGCGCGCGCGAGCACGTCGTCTTCCCGCGCGGCGAGACGCGGGTGCGTCAGGTGCGCGTGCACGTCGACGAGGCCCACGACCACGATCTAGCGCAAGCGAGCGGGCGCCGCCCGCGCTTGACACGTCATCAGCGCGTCGCGATGCTCCCGCCTCATGGCGATCCACTACGAGAAAGACGGACACGTCGTCACCATCACCATCGACCGTCCCGAGGCGCGGAACTCCCTCGACCTCGAGCACTTCGGCCAGCTCGCCGACTCGTGGATCCGCTATCGCGACGATCCCGAAGCGTTCGTCGCGATCCTGACCGGCGTCGGCGACGTCTACTGCGTCGGCGCCGACCTGAAGAAGTTCATCACACAGGTGACCGAGCGCGCCGCAGCACTCCGCGCGGGCGACTCGAAGAAGATCGAGCCCGGTGAGAACTACAGCTTCTCCGACAGCCTCGTCGCGGTGCTTCGCGACGGCGCCGAGACCCGCGACGGCAAGAAGTTCGAGCTCTACAAGCCCGTGATCGCGGCGGTGAACGGCCTCTGCGCGGCGGGCGGCCTCGAGATGATGTGGAGCACGGACCTGCGCGTGATCTCCGAGGAGGCGTGGATCCAGCTCTCGGAGCCGCGCCGCGGTCTCTTCCCCGGCGGCGGCTCGACGGTGCACAGCGTCAGGCAGCTCTCGTGGTGCAACGCGATGGAGGTGCTCCTCCTCGCCGAGCGCATCCTGCCGCAGCGCGCGCTCGAGATGGGGCTCGTGAACGCGGTCGTGCCGCGTGACCAGGTGATGGCGAAGGCGCGCGAGTGGGCCGCGACGATCTGCCTGAACGGACCGCTCGCGGTGCGCGCGTGCAAGGAGTCGGCGAAGAAGAGCACCTTCCTCGACCTGAAGTCCGCGCTCGACACCGAGATGAGCTACTCGTCCGGCGTCTTCGGGAGCGAGGACGCGAAGGAAGGCGTCGCCGCGTTCCGCGAGAAGCGTCCGCCGGTCTGGAAAGGTCGCTGAGGCCGCTAGAGATCGCGGACGACGTTCGCGCGACCGAGCGTGGCGGGGCCCGGTAGAGTCCCCGCCACGCTCGACCGCGAAGCCGCTAACGCTGCGGCAAGCGGATCGGACGGCCGTTTCGCGACGGCGGCGATCCACCCGGCCCGTCGCGCAAGCCGGCGAGCCAGCCGGAGCCACGTCCGCCCGAGCTCTCGCAGATCTCGGCGCACGAACCGGAGCCGTTGCTCGCTCCCGCGTCGCACTGCTCGTCGTGCTCGACGACGCCGTTGCCGCAGGAGACGGCCCAGAGCTCGTTCCCGTGCACGCGGTCGTTCGCGATCAGGAAGAGGCGGCCGTCTGCGGAGGCGAGCGTGTTCCCCTGGATCGCCCCGAAGATCCCCTGGAGAGTCGCCACGGGCCGTGTCCCGTCCGCGCTGCCATCGCTGACGTACAGCGCATCGCCTTCGGACGTAACTGCGGTGAAGTAGAGCCGCCCGTCGAGAGCGGTGAGGCCGGAAGTCCGCTGCACGTCGGGATCGAAGACGCGGCGCGTGCCGGCGTCGGTCCCATCCGAGCGCCAGAGAACGTCCTTCGTCGTGAAGCCGTTCGGGAAGATCTGGTCGGGCTCCTCGACGAAGAAGTAGACCACACCGTGGAGCGAGACGAAGCCGGGGTCGAAGGTGAGGGGCTGCACGAAGGACTCGATCCGACGAGTTCCGGCGGACGTGCCGTCGCTCACTCAGAGCTCGTCGGTATCGTGGGATTCAGCCCCCGCGCTCGAGAAGAGCACGCGATCCCGCGAGAGCGGAGCGATCCGGATGGCATCACCGAACGGGATCCCGTCCCCTGGGCCGAGGTCGACCACCATGAAGGTGCCCGCCTCGGTCCCGTCGCTTCGCCAGAGCTCGCGGCCGTTCACGCCGTCATCGGCGGTGAAGAAGAGCAACGAGCCCGACGCCGTCTGATGCGACTCGTACAGATCGAGCGACTCCCCTCGGCCGGGGCGGATGTCGCGCACGAGGTGAGTTCCCGCGGCGGTCCCGTCGGTTGCCCAGAGCTCGTAGCCGTGATCGGGGTCGGCCGCGGCGAAGAAGAGGGTGTTGCCGACGGACCCGATGATCCGCGGGTTGGAGGACGCGCCGCCCGGCACGATGTCCGCGACGAGCGTCGTCGTCGTGCCGTCGGTCTTCCAGAGCTCGGAGCCGACGCTCGTGGTCGTCCCCGGGACGACGTACACCGTGTCTCCGACGGCGGCGATCTGCGCATAGCCGTGCGTGGTCGAGCCGAAGTCGTGCACGAGCACGACTCCGGTGGCGTTTCCGTTCGTCCGCCAGAGCTCCGAGTCGCTCGAAAGGAAGAAGACGCTGCCCCGCGCCGCGGCGAGTCGCTGCTGCCCGAGAGGGTCGAAATTGAGGGGGTCGACCTCGACGGCATCGAGACCCGGCACGATTCCCGTCCCGGCCGCCGTGCCGTCGCTCCGGTAGAGGCGCGTCGCTTCACCGAGGTCCGGATCGCCGAAGTAGAAGACCTGGTCGCCGAGAGGAACGAGCGGGCCATAGGTGTCGTAGTAGTTGAAGAAGTCGGCCGTCCCCCGGAACAGGTCGGCGAGCATCGCCGTCCCGGCGGCAGTACCGTCGGTCGCCCAGAGCTCCTGGCCGTGCTGTCGATCGTTGGCCGTGAAGAGCAGACGATTGCCGAGAGCGGTGAGATGCTGCGGGCTGCTGCCGTGGCCGGGCACGATGTCGGCGACACGGCGCGTCCCCGCGACCGTCCCGTCGGTGACCCAGACCTCCTCGTCGTGCCCCGGCTCGCGCGCGACGAAGAACACGCGGTTGCCGACGACCGTGAGCTGACCGACGACGTGGCCGGGCGCGCAGGCCTCGATGTGGGTGTCGCGCAGCATCACCGTCCCGGCAGGCGTCCCATCCGTCACCCAAAGCTCGTGGTTCTTGTCGTAGTTCGAAGCGGAGGAGGCGACGAAGTAGAGCCGTCCGCCCACTTCGACGAGCGGATCGTGCCGGCGGGTGCCGCTCTCGGTGAGGCGGAACGTACCGGCATCGGTTCCGTCCGTCGTCCAGAGCTCCGGTGCGGCCGGCGCGAGCACGTCGAGATTCGAGACGGCGAAGACGACGCGGCCGTTGAAGACCGTGCGGGGATAGACGCCGCCGCTTCCCGGGCCGGGGAGATGATCGCGCACGAGGACGGTTCCGGCCGCCGTGCCGTCGCTCCGCCAGAGCTCGGCTCCGTGCACGCCGTCGTCCGCTTCGAAGTACACGCGACCGTCGAGCTCCACGAACGGCATCCGGGGAAATCTTCCTTGACCGGGAAGCCGCTCGGAATCGAGCGCTCCGTCGGGACCCGGGAGGATGTCGAGGGCGAGACGCGTTCCCGCGGCGGTGCCGTCGGAGACCCAGAGCTCCGGACCGTGTGCGCCGTCGTCGGCGCGGAAGAAGATCCGATCGTCCGAAGCGGTGAGCTGGCTCGGTTCGGAGGGTTCGAGGCCGGGCCGGATGTCCGCGACGCGCCTCGTTCCGCCGCGCGTGCCGTCGGTCCGCCAGAGCTCGCGACCGTGCTCCGCATCGCCCGCGGCGAAGTAGAGGACTCCGCCCGCGACGGCGAAGTTGCGCGGATTCGACCCGATCTCGCCGCGGCGGAGGTCGCCGACGAGCCAGGTGCCTCCTGTGGTGCCGTCGCTCCGCCAGAGCTCCTCTCCGTGCCCGCCGTCGTCCGCCGAGAAGTAGAGGATGCCGTTCACGTCGAATGGCTTGGACGGGAACGAGCTCCCCGCGCCGGGGTGGATGTCCTTCACCAGCCGCGTCCCCGCGGAGGTACCGTCGCTCGCCCAGAGCTCCTGTCCGAGCTCGGCCGTGCGGCCGACGAAGTAGACGAGGTTGCCCGAGCGCGCGAGCCGGGAAGCACCCGGCCGGTAGTCGACGTCGAGCGGCGTCGTGTTCTGGTCGGCGACGAGCTCGATCGAGCCTCGTGCGGAGGCTTCATGCGGAAGGAGAGCGCCGAGGGCGCTCGCGACGACGAGGGTGCACGCAAGGCGGGCGCTCCTCCGATGAGCGAAGGACATCTTCTTTCTCCGGTCTTTCGTTTGTTGATTCGTACTGCGGTGGGACCGGCTCACGGCCGGTCGAAGAGACGGTCTACGGCGACGACCCCACACGGCCCGCCCGCGCCGGGTCGGCTCGAAAGCCCCCCGTGCGCGAGCGGGACCGTGCTTGACCCCACAGCCCCTCCTCCAACCCGCGAAATGGATGCATCCGGAGTCGGAGGGTGCGGTCGCTCGATGCTCGGCCGGCTGTCGGCGCCACGTGGCTCGCACGGGTGTGCGGAGCGTGTCGGAGCCGATCTCGCAAGGTGTTCGCGGCGATCCCGCCGCGAGCATCGAAAGGGCGCATCCTCGTCCTCGTGGTCGTCGTTGCCGTTCGAGCCGAGGGGAGCGGGAGAGAATCCGTGAAGGCGAGGCGGAGGCTCCGAGTAAGAATTTCAATAAGCTACGGGAAAATGGTGCACAAGCAACTTTCTCATTCGACGAACCTCGCCACCGCATCCGCCAGCTCGTCCAGCACCGCGTCGTCGGTGCGCCCCGACCTCTTCCGCACGTGGAACGAGTGATCGGCGTCGTCGACGACATGGAGAGTCGCGAGCGGGCCGAGCCTGCCGCACACGTCTCCGACCAACCCGAGGTCGGCGAGCGGATCGCGCGTCCCCTGGAGGAAGAGCATCGGCACGCGCACCGAAGCGAGATGGTCGGCGCGCTCGGTCGAGGGCTTTCCTGCCGGGTGGAGAGGAAAGCCGAGGAAGACGAGGCCCGCCACGTCTTCGGGCGGCGTCGCGGCGAGGAGATGCGACGTCATGCGTCCCCCCATCGACTTCCCGCCCGCCACGAGCTTCAGGCCCGGTGCACGCTCGCGCGCGAGCTCGATCGCGGCCGCGACCGTCGCGAGGAGGACCGGGCGCGGATCGGGGCGACGCGAGCCCTGCTCGATGTACGGGAACTGGTAGCGGAGCGTCGCGATGCTCCGCTCCGCGAGCCGCTCCACGACCGCGTCGAGGAACGGCTGCCGCATGCCCGCGCCGGCGCCGTGCGCGAGGACGTACATCGTCTTGCTGCCCGGCGGCAGCCGAAGGAGCGCGCTCACCTCGCCCGCGCGCTCGCCGATGCGAAGGCGGAGCTCCTCGTCGGAGCCGCGATCCTCTCCGGCCACGATCTGACCTCCAGGGCCTACTCGATCTCGTGCACGATCGGGGGGACCGTGCGGATGTACGCGGCGATCGCCTTCAGGTCCTCGGGATTCGCGTTCCCATAGCCCGGTCCGCCGGCGACGCCGTCGACGACGTCGCCCATCAGGCCCTGGACGTTGTCCATGTCCGGCAGCATGCCCATCTCGAGTACGCTCACGATGTCGGACTCGTCCCACTTGCCGATGCCGGTCTTCGGGTCGCTCGTGATGTTGGGCACGGTCTCGCCGAGCGGTCCGTCCTCGATGCCCGCGAGGTGCATGTCGTCGTCCGGTGCGCCGAAGCGATCGCGCGGCGTGTGGCAGTCGCCGCAGATCGCGACGTGATCCGAGAGGTAGCGCCCGCGCTCGATCCCGTCCTTGGGTGCGACGCGCGGCGTCTCCACCGAAGGAGCGAAGAGGAGACGCCAGGCGCGGAACGCGAGACGCGGAAACGGCAGGCTCACCTCGTGCGGCCGGTTCTCGCGCGCGACGGGCTTCAGCGTGCGAAGCCAGGCGATCAGGTCGCTCGCGTCCACGTCGGACATGCCGGCATAGCGATAGTAGGGCATGACCGGTGACTCGATCGCGCCATCCGGGAGCACGCCGCGGCGGAGCGCCGCGTCGATCTCGTCGTCGCTCCACGTCCCGATGCCGGTGTCCCGATCGCCCGTGATGTTCGTCGAGTAGAAGGTGCCGAACGGGGTCGGGATCTTCTTTCCGCCTGCGCCGACGGGACCGTCGGCGATCGTGTGGCACCCGCAGCCGCCGGCGAGCGCCGCGACCTGCGCCCCGCGCGCCGGATCGCCTGCGCCGCCGAGGCGCCGCTCCGTCTGGCACCCCGCCGCGACGACCGCGGCGACGGCGGCGAGGACTCCGAATCTCGCACCTGTCAAAGCTACCCTCCGGACCCGGCGTGTGAGATCACGTCTCGCGGGGCCGAGCCCGGCCATAGTCTCTCGAGCGAGACGACTCAACGAGCCCGATGACCTTTCACGACATCTACCGGAGCGAATGGCAGGGGACGTGGGCGCTGTGGGTCGTCCCGCTCGCGTTCCTCGGCTGGCTGCGCCTCTCGGCGACGGCCCGGGAGCGCGCCGGGAGCGCCGCTCCGGACGTGCGCTTCGTGCACCTCTACTCGGCCGTCTTCGCGCTCGAGTCGCTCGCCGACTCGTTCGCGACCGGCCCTCTGTCGCGCTGGCTCGGCATCTCCGGGACCGCCGCGGGAACCGCGACGATGGTCTTCTTCGTCCTCGTCGGCGACTTCCGCGTCCTTCTGCTCCTTTTCCGGCTCGGGCGCCCGGAGCGGACTGTCACTTCGGTCTCGCGCTCCGCCGCGCTATGGACGCTCCTCGTCCCGCTCACGGCGCTCTGGATGGACTTCGGGCTTCGCGCGATCTTCGGCGAGCTGCCGGGACAGACGATCTGGGTCCTGTACGAGCTGGCGTTCTTCGGGCTCGCGATGTTCCTGCGGAACGGCTGGATCCCCGCCTACGCGGCGTCGAATCCGCCCGCGCGGATCGCCTACCTGCGGGCGATCATGAGCTACGTCGCGCTCTACTACGCGCTCTGGGCGACCGCCGACGTCCTCATCCTGATCTTCGGACGCGACGAGGGATGGGGGCTCCGCATCCTGCCGAACCAGCTCTACTACGCCTTCTGGGTGCCCTTCGCGTACTTCCTCTTCTTCTCGCGAAGGTACGCCTCGCCGATCGCGTCGACCCAGACCTCGAGGTAGCGCTCCGCGCGCGCCGCTTCCGCGCCGCGGGGATCGCCGACGGTCCCGTCGGCCGCGTTCGCGCGCAAGCTTGGATAGAAGAGATCGCCCGGCGCGAGCGCCGGGTCGACGACACCCGCCGCGAAGCGCTCCGCGCGCACGCTCTCCGGCGCGAGCGCCAGCAGGATCGAGGCCTCGATCTCGCCCGCGTGCAGGCCGCCCGCGCTCGCGGCGACTCCGTGACGCTCGCCCTCGGCCTGCAGAAGCGGCAAGAGCACGCCGGGACCGGGCGCCACGATCACCTCGATCTCGCGCTTCTCGCCGTGCTTCTCGCGAAGCTTCGGCAGGATTGCGGCGAGTGCCACGTCGTTCCCGCCGTGCGCGGAGAGAAGGAGGAGCCGCGAAACGCCGTGCGTCGCGAGCGAGCCGGTGAGATCGTCGAGGACGGCCGCGAGCGTCTCCTCCTCGAGCGAGAGCGTACCCGGAAACGCGAGATGCTCGCGCGCGCATCCGAACGGCAGCACGGGAAGCCGGATCGCCTCGGGAAAGCGCGCGCAGAACCGCTCGGCGAGCGACTCCGCGATCCACGCGTCGGTCGCGAACGGCAGATGCGGCCCGTGCTGCTCGATCGAGCCGAGCGGCAAGACGGCGGTGTCGACGGCGCCCGCGAAAAGCCGCTCGACGTCCGGCCACGCGAGCGCTTCGAGCGCGTGCCCGCTCGCCCGGAGCGCGGGGATCCTGGGCTCGCTTCGCCCGACCTCGTAGATCGGCCCGTCCTTTCCGCGTCCCGGCCAGTCGTCCGGGTCGATGCTCCGCTCCTCGAGGAAGCGCATCACGAGCGCGTTCAGCATCGCCTCGTGCTCGAACGTCGCCAGCGCTCCCGGGAGCTCGGCGTGAAGACGGTATAGGCGGGACTTCGTGGGCAAGATGCGCGCGAGTCGATCGAGGAGCTCCGCTTCGCTCCACGCGTCCGGTCGCCCGAGCGCGAGGAACGTCGTCGGCTCCGCGCACGCCTGCTGGAACGCGCCGTGTGCGACCTCGATCGGATCCCACACCGGCGGCAGCGGGCGCAGCATCCCCTCGAGGACCTTGAAGCGGAGGTTCCAGACGCACTCCGCGTAGCCGCCGGTCGCGAGGAACGAGAGCGGACCGTCGAAGGCGGCGGCGTCGAGGCCCGCGCACTCGCGCCGGAGACGCTCGGGCGCTTCCGCGACGGCGCGCACGACGCGGTCCGCGATCGAGTCGAGCGCTCGCAGCGTGTCCGCATGGCCGAGCGACGCGGCGATGCGAAGCGCCGCCGCGAGCCCGAGCATCGGACCGGTGACGCGGAGGAGAGAGCCGTACTCCTCGGCGCCGGCGAACGGGACGATCGCGACTCCGCGCTGCTCGAGGACGCCGACGAGATCGCGCTTCTCCTGCGGGATCGCCACGGGATCGTCGGGAGCCGAAGCGGTGACGAGGACCGCGTGCGAGAAGCGATCGAGCGCGCCGAAGGCGAGGCGCGCGTTCGGCGAGAGCCCCTGCGAGAAGACGACGAGCACGTCGCCCGCGCGCACGTCGCCCGCGCGCGGGTCGCGCGGCGGCTCGCGGAGAGCGCCGAGCGGCGCGAATCGTGCCGCGATCCCGCCGTCGTCGAGGACCTGCGCGAGAAAGCGCGCATGTGCGGCCGAGCTGCCGAGTCCGGTCGTCACCACGCGAGCGCCGCGCTTCGCGCGGAAGCCGAGCTCGGGAGGCTTCGCCGCGAGGGCTTCGCGGAGGAGCTCCGGCAGAGCGGCGATGCGCTCGGCCAGCCGCCCGCGGCCGCCCTCGCCCACGCTCACGCCGCCCGGTCGAGCGAAACCGGCGGAAGCACGCGCACGCCTCGCCGGGAGAGCGCGGCGCCGAGACGCCCGTCGTCCGCTTCCGACGCGAGAGGCCGCGCGGCGCGCCCACGGAGGTGCAAGCCGAGGAGCGCGATCGTCCGCTCGTCTTCACCGGGGAGCTCGCTCAGGTCCTCGCGGAATCCCGCCGGCGGAACGAACGCCGCATAGCCCGCGCCGTGCGCGACGAAGCGGCGCACCGTCTCGTCCCAGACGCGACGGCGAATCGGATCCGCGAGCGGAAAGCGCTCGAGCAACGACTCGTGCTGCACGCGCACGAGCGGCTCCGCGCCGTCGGCGGGTCCGTACGCGAGCACGACGCGGTCGACGCCGTCCTTCAGATCGAAGTACGCGTGCAGACGGAACCAGTGCGGTGCCGCGCCGCGGCCGCACTCCGGCGCGCGGCGGAGCGGCAGCAGATACGTCGCGACGTGGAGGAACGTCGGGTCCTCCGCGAGGACGTAGGGATCGAAGTACGAGACGTCCTCCGGCAGCTCCGCGACCGAGGCCGCACCGGGATCGGCGATCGCATGACCCGAGCGTGCCTTCGCGGCGATGTAGTGGCGGTTCCACGGCGAAGCGGCCGGGTGCAGCGCCGCCGTCGAGGCGATCTCGATCCCCGTCTCCTGGAGCGAGGCGAGCTTGTCCGGATTGTTCGTCAGGAGACGAAGCGGCGCGGAGACGCCGAGGTGACGGCAAAGCGGCGGAACCTCCGCGTAGCTCCGATGATCGTGGCCGAGCCCCATCCGCTCGTACGCCTCGAACGTCGTCGTCCGGTGGCCGCTCGACTGGACGATCATCCGGTCGCGCACCTTCGCGGAGAAGCCCGCGCCGCGCCCTTCCTGCATCAAGTAGAAGACCGCGCCGCGGTCCTCGCGCGAGATCGCCTCGAGCGCCGCGTCGAGCTGGTCGACGCAGTCGCAGTCGCAGCCGCCGAAGGTCTCGCTCGTGACGCACGAGGAATGGATGCGCGCGAGGAGCGGCTCGCCGCCGCGCAGATCGCCGCGGGCGAGTGCCAGGCTGTAGGTTCCCGTCGAGAGGCTCTGGCAGACGTGCAGCTGGAATCGGCCGCGCACGGTCTCGAGCGGACGCGAGCCGCGGTGAAGGAGCTGCGCGCGGACCGGAAGAGCGCCGGGCTCTTGCTCGAGCTTCACGACGCCTTCCCGGGATCGTGCTTCAACGCGCTCATCGCGCGGAAGTACGCCACGAGCTGATCGAGCTGCGCATCCGAGAGGTGTGGATGCGCGGGCATCGTCGTGTAGCGGAAGCTCTGCGGGTTCCGGACGTACTCCCGGATCTGCGCCGCGGGGCGATACTCGACGATGCTCTGCGGCACGTTCAGATCCGGCCCGACCTTGCCGCCCTCGCCGTTGACGGCGTGACACGCGATGCACTCGTTCTTGAAGATGTCGAAGCCCTTCCGTGCCGCAGAATCCGGTGCGGCGCCCGTCGGTGCGATGTGCGGGTACTGGCTCTCGAGCGCGGCGATCTCGATCGTCACGAGCTGATACGGCCAGGGATGCTCGTGCGGATCTCGCTGATCCTCCTCGCTCCACACCATGTAGTACGGGCCCGGATCGACCTGACGCCGGTCGATCGGCGGGAAGCCGGGATCGTCGCCGTGCGCGCGGTCGGCATCGGCGAGCGCGAGATACCCGCCGGGCTCGAGGAGCGCCGCGCCCGTCGAAGGCCGCACGTAGCCGTCGCGCGCGCGCAGCAGGAAGTCCTCCTTCCGGAGCTCGTCGTCCGATTCGTCGAAGCCGATCTCGAGGACGCGCGCGAGCGGGCACGCGCGATAGCGCATCGTCTTTCCGTAGTACGGGTCTTCGATCGCGACGTCGCGCGCGTCGCACGCCGTCGCGAGCTCGGCACGGTCCATCGAGCGGACGACGTTCCCGCCGCGGACGAACTGCAGCGTCGAGTCCGCCTTGGTGGACGGGGCGGGCTCTGCCCTTGCTGCGGGCATCGAGACGCTCCCGATCACCGCCGCCTGCAGAGCGGCAGCGAGCCAGATCACCCGCATGCAGCCTCGAGCTTAGCGCGAAACGCCGTTTCGGCGAAGCCTCCGGCGCCGTTGCGCTCCGCGCCGCCTCGGGTACGATCCGTGGTCGATGGTGCTCGAAGCGGTGATCCTCGTCGGCCATGGCGGCATTCCCTCCGACGCCCCCGGAGCGCTCGTCTCCGAGCTGAAGCGCCTCGAGGGCGAGCGCAGGGCGCGCCGCGAGCCCGAGATGAGCGCGCGCGAGGCCGAGGTCGACCGCCAGCTTCGCGAGTGGCCGCGCACGCCCACGACCGATCCGTACAAGTTCGGGCTCGAGGCGGTCGCCACCGAGCTCGGCACGCGGCTCGACGGCCGACGGCTCGTCACGGCCTACAACGAGTTCTGCGCACCGAGCGTCGAGGACGCGATCGCGGCGCTCGTCGACGAGGGCGCGACCCGGATCACGCTCTTGACGACGATGTTCACGCGCGGCGGCTCGCACGCGGAGTTCGAGATCCCCGAGATCGTCGAATTGGCGCGCAAGCAGTACCCCGGCGTGACGCTCGAGTACGTGTGGCCGTTCGACCTCGAGCGCGTCGCAGGCTTCCTCGCGGCGCACGTTCCCCCGCCCGCGCGGCGCTGAGCGGGCTCTCTTCTCCCTCCGCGAGCGCATGATAAGGGCCCTCGCAGGAGGACCCCATGAAGGAGCTGCTCTACCGTCCGCTGACCGAAGTGACCACGCGCTTCGCCCGGAAGGAGATCTCGCCCGTCGAGCTCATGCGCACGACGCTCGAGCGCATCCGCGAGACGCAGCCGACGCTGAACGCGTTCTGCCAGATCGGCAACGACGACGATCTCCTCGAGGCGGCGCGCGCCGCGGAGAAGAGGATCGGCGCCGGCGCAGGGCGTCCTCTCGAGGGCATCCCGCTCGGCGTGAAGGAGCTCGAGGACGCGCACGGCTTCCGCTCGACGCACGCTTCGGTCCCGTTCAAGGACGACTGGGCGGAGCACGACTCGGCGCAGGTCGAGCGCTTGAAGGCCGCGGGCGCGATCGTCGTCGGCAAGACGAACGCCCCGGAGTTCGGCTACACCGCGCTCAGCAAGAACCTCCTCTTCGGCGTGAGCCGGAGCCCGTGGAACGTCGAACGCACGCCCGGCGGGTCGAGCGGCGGCTCCTCCGCGGCGATCTCGGGCGGCGTCGTCACGCTCGCGACCGCGAGCGACGGCGGCGGGTCGTGCGCATCCCCGCTTCGTTCACGGGCTGCTTCGGGCTGAAGGTGAGCTACGGACGGATCCCGCACGGTCCCGATCCGCTCTGGATCATGGACGACACCGCGGTGCACGGTCCGCTGACGCGCACGGTCGAGGACGCGGCGCTGCACATGGACATGGTCGTCGGACCGCATCCGCTCGATCCGAACTCGCTGCCGCATCCCGGCATCTCCTACCGCGACACGCTGCGCGATCTGCCGCGCGGCCTTCGGATCGGGTACTCCCCGGATCTCGGCTACGCCGTCGTGCAGTCGGACGTCGCGACGGTGGCCGCGAAGGCGGCGCAGGCGTTCGCCGAGATGGGGCATTCCGTCGACGAGATCTCCGATGGCCCGCCCGAGCCCGGCCTCGACTGGGGGCTCCTCGGCGCCTTCGAGATGCTCTCGCGGCTCGATCCGCTCCTGCCCGAGCGCGAAGCGGACTTCGGACGCGGCTTCATCCAGGGCGTCAAGGCGGGCGCGCGCATGACGCCGGGATTCTGGGGCGAAATGCGAAAGCGGCGCGAGGAGCTCAACCGATGGTGCGGCCGCGTGTTCTCGCAGTTCGACTTGCTCTTGACGCCGACGGTGCCCTTCGACGCGCCGCCGGCGCGCGGGCCGTTCCCGCCGGAGACCGAGGGGCGGAAGCAGCCGCGCGCGACGGTCGGGAGCTTCACGATGCCCTTCAACATGTCGTGGCATCCCGCGGGGACGGTTCGAGCGGGGCTGTCGAAGGCCGGGCTGCCGGTGGGGCTGCAGATCGTGGCGCCGCGGCATCGGGATGATTTGGTGCTGCAGGCGGCGTGGGCGTTCGAGCAGGCGCGGCCGTGGGGGGAGTGGCCGCGGGTGTGAGCGCGGGGACGCAGGCGAGCGCGGAACGCACCTCGCGCGGCGTGCGAAGGACGCGCAGGTGATGGCGGCCGTCGAGTACCGCACCACGGAGTCGGAAGACACGGTTCACCGCGCGAGCGAGCCTCGCACCGATCGACTTCATGCCCCGGGCGAGAGCGCTCCTGCTCTCCGCTTCGACGAGCAGGTGCACGTGGTCGCGCTGCAGGGAGTAGTGCAAAACGCGAAAGTCGCCGCGCTCGCACGCAACCACGCACTCGCAGAAGCGTCAAGCTTAATTTAAAATCTTTCGGATTGAATGGGCGGTGTTCATCCACATCGACGAGAAGACGCGCGATCGATTACGACACGGCCCCGATTCGAAGCAGAGCATCCGCACCCGACCAAAATAACTCCGATCGACGACCCCCTCTCGGTCAAAGGGCACTGCGCCACCGCTGGCAAACACGCCCAAGCCCACCCGCAGACGCCTCCACGCGAAGTCTCCAAAGGGCAGAACACCCCAACACCGCGCACCGCGTCGAAAGCAACGCCACACCGGGGTTGACGCGGGCTGGATCAAGCGATTGAACGGAGGCGTCTTCTCCTTGCCGATGTTCCGGCGTTCCCGCTAGGAGTGAATCCATGGTCATGACGCGTCGAAAGCTCGCTCGGGGCAAGGCCCGCGCCCGTCGCGACGGCGCGATCACGCGCCCTGCCAGCGCCGCGAAGCGGTGGAAGCCGATCTGCGATCCCGTCACCGCGGAGATCGTCCGCGGCGCGATGGAGACCGTCGCTTTCGAGATGGCGACGCACGTCTCGCTCACCGCGACGACGCCGATCCTGAACCAGTCGAACGAGCGGAACGCGACGATCCTCGACGGCCGCGGCTGCCTCGCCGCCCTCTCCGTCGGCATCCCGCAGTTCATGCTCTCGAGCACGCTGCCCGTCCGCTTCGCGATCGACTTCTTCGGCGAGGACGGCCTCTTCGACGGCGACGTCCTCCTGAGCAACGACCCGTACCACGGCGGCGGGCACCTGCCCGACTACAACGTCTACGCGCCCGTGTTCCACGACGGCGAGATGGTCCTGATCGCCTCGATCCAGTGCCATCACGCCGACACCGGCGGCGGCGCCCCGGGCGGCTACAACGTCGACGCGCCCGACATCTGGGCGGAGGGCGTGCGCTTCCCGGCGATCAAGATCTTCGAGCGCGGCGTCGAGCGGAAGGACGTCACCTACATGCTCGCGACGAACAACCGCACGCCGACGTTCCTCGGCGACCTCCGCGCGCAGATCGGCGCGGCGCAGCTCGGCGCGAAGCGGTTGAAGGAGATGTGCGACCGCCACGGCAATGCGACCGTGCGCGCCGCCGTCGACTACACGGTCGAGTACGCGAAGCGGCGCTTCCGCGCCGAGGTCGCGAAATGGCCGGACGGCGTCTACGAGTCGGACACCTACGTCGACCACGACCCGAAGGGCAACAAGGACATCCACGTCCACTGCAAGGTCACGATCAAGGGCTCGTCGATCACGATCGACTTCACCGGCTCCGACGACCGGCCCGAGATCGAAGCCTACTCGACGTTCGGCAACACGCGCGGCTACGTCGTCGCGCAGCTCGCCGCGATGATGCCGGACGACATCCCGAAGAACGAAGGCTTCTTCGACTCGATCGACCTGATCGTCCCGGAAGGCTGCTGCCTCAATCCGCCCGAGGGACGCTCCGTCGCCGCCGGCACGCATCATCCCGGCACCGAGGTCGGCGAGGCGATCGCCAAGGCGCTCGCGCAGGTCGTTCCCGGGAAGTGCTGCCCGCAGGTCTACAAGATGGGCATGCCAACGGTGATCTTCGGCACGAACCCGCGCACCGGGAAGGCATTCATCGACCACTCCGTCGACACCTTCGCGGCGTACTGCGGAGCGGTGCAGGGACAGGACGGCTGGGGCGCGATGAACGTGAGCTTCGGCAACCTGATCCGCGCGACCGCCGAGATCAACGAGTCGATCTTCCCCGTGCGCCAACTCTGGCGCGACTACGAGACGGACAGCGGCGGCGCCGGAGCGTTCCGTGGCGGCTGCGGCAGCCTCTACCGGAAGCAGGTGCTGACACCCGCGACCGTCTACACGTACGTCGTCGGCAAGAAGTATCCGATGCCGGGCATCGCCGGCGGCCGCGACGGCGTGGCGAACCGCTTGATGGTTCGCGCCGGCGGCGAGAGCACGCGCGAGGTCGGCGACCTTTCCGAGCGCATCCCGCACCAGGCGGGCGAGTGCTACGAGTACTACTACGGCGGCGGCGGCGGCTGGGGCGACCCGTTCGACCGGCCCGCCGAGAAGGTGCTCGACGACGTCCTCGACGAGTACGTCTCCGTCGAGGGCGCGCGACGGGACTACGGCGTCGTTCTCACCGGTTCGCTCGAGAACCTCACCCTCGCGATCGATCACGCGGCGACAGAGCGGCTCCGCAGCCGACTCCGGGCCGAACGCCCCTCCGCGTAGGAACGGCACGTTGAGCGTCCGGAGGGTCGTGGCGCCCGAGCGCGGGCCGCGTGGAGGCTACCGCATCGGGATCGACGTCGGCGGAACGTTCACCGACCTGGTGCTCGCTCGTCCCGATCGCACCATCCATCTCGACAAGACGGCGACGACGCCGCACGACCAGAGCGAAGGCGTGATGGTCGGGCTCGAGCGCCTCGCGAAGAGCGAAGGCAAGTCGCTCGGCGAGCTCCTCGCCGCGACCGAGCGCATCGTCCACGGCACGACGACCGCCGACAACACGATGATCCAGATGAACGGCGCCGTGACCGGGCTCATCACGAGCGACGGCCACCGCGACGAGATCGAGCTCCGCCGCGGCTACAAGGAGAACATCTGGGACCCGTCGTACCCGCCGCCGCCCGCGATCGCGCCGCGCCGGCGCCGCTACGGCGTGCCCGAGCGGCTCGACTACGAGGGAAAGGTCGTCGTCCCGCTGGACGAGGACGCCGTGCGCCGCGCGATGCGGCGCTTGAAGCTGCAGGACGTCGAGTCGCTCGCGGTCGCGTTCCTCTTCTCCTTCATCAACCCGACGCACGAGCAGCGCGTGCGCGAGATCGCCGCGAAGGAGCTTCCCGGCGTCGACGTCTCGCTGTCGTGCGAGGTAATGCCGCGCGCGCCGGAGTTCGAGCGCACCTCGACGACGCTCGTGAACGCGTACGTCGCGCCGAAGATCAAGCGCTACCTCGGACGCCTCCAGAAGGAGCTGCGCGAGAACGGCTACGCGCACGAGCTGCTCCTGATCCAGTCGAACGGCGGCCTGATGACCGCCTCGTACGTCGCGAGCAAGGCGGTCACCGTTCTCGGCTCCGGCCCCGCCGGCGGCGTGATCGGCGCGTGCCGCGTCAGCTCCGCCGCCGGGATCGAGAACTTCATCTCCGTCGACATGGGCGGGACGAGCTACGACGTGTGCCTCGTGCGGAGTGGCAAGCCCGAGGTCAGCTCCTCCTGGAACTGGCACCACCGCTACCTGATCGGTCTCCCGATGGTCGACGTGCAGTCCGTCGGCGCGGGCGGCGGCTCGATTGCCGGCGTCGTCGAGGGAGCGCTGCACGTCGGACCGGACAGCGCCGGCGCGCAGCCGGGACCGATCTGCTACGGCCGCGGCGGCAAGCGGCCGACCGTCACCGACGCGAACCTCGTACTCGGCTACCTCGATCCGGAGTACTTCTACGGCGGCGAGCTCGAGCTGCAGGTCGACGCCGCGACGGCGGCGATCGACGAGCAGATCCGCCGTCCGCTCGGTCTCGCGACCGTCGAGGAAGCCGCACACGGCATCTTCCGGATGGTGAACGCGAACATGGCGAACGCGATCCGCCGCGTCTCCGCGATGCGCGGCATCGATCCGCGCGAGCTGCCGCTGGTCGCGTTCGGAGGAAACGGGGCCGTCCACGCGGGCATGCAGGCGGCGGAGCTCGGCATCCGTCTCGTGCTCGTACCGAAGACCGCGCCGACGTTCTCCGCGCTCGGTCTCCTCTTGACGGACCCGACCGTCTTCGAGACGCGCTCCTACATCATCAACGCGACGGACTCCGACCTCGCGCGGATGAGCGAGCTCTTCGCGGACATGCGCGAGTCGGCTTCCGGCTCGTTCACGCGCGCCGGCTTCAAGACCCGCGACGTCCAGTTCCAGCGGCTCGCGTACCTCTGCTACCCGGGCCAGACCTTCGACATGCCCATCGCGATCCCCGGCGACGGCACCTTCTCGCGGCGCGATCGCGAGCGGATGATCGAGACGTTCCATCACGCGCACGAGGAGCTCCACACCTACGCCTCGCGGGACCAGATGCCGATCCTGCGCGCTCTCGGGCTGCAGGCGACGGCCGTGACCGACAAGCCGGAGCTGCCGCGCATCCCGTCCTCCTCGCGCGACCTGCGCGCGGCGCTCCGGAAGCACCGGCGCGCCTACTTCGAGGGCCGCTGGATGAACACGCCGATCTACGACGGAACGAAGCTCCGCGCGCGGCAGACGGTGACGGGACCTGCGATCATCGAGGAGCCGCTGACGACGCTCGTGATCTACCCGCGCCAGAAGGCGCAGCTCGATCCGCTCGGGAACTACCACCTGAGCGTGTAGGGGCCCCGCTCCCGCGGCTCGACTCCAAGCCGGCTACACGTCGCGGAAGTCGCCGTACTGCGTGATGACCTCGAGCACGTCCTGCGCGAGGTCGGCGTCGAGATCCTTGACGGTGCGATAGGCAGCGAACGCGCCGTCCTGGTCGCCCATCTTCGCGCACACGATCGCGACGGCGGCGTGCGCCCAGACGGACTTCGGCTCGAGACGCGCGGTGGCCTGGTACGACGCGAGCGCCTCGTCGAAGCGACGCACCGACTGGAACGCGAGGCCGAGCTTGAAGTGGCGGACGGCATCGTCGGGATGCGCGTCGAGCTCGCGCTGGTACTCGACGATCGCTTCCGAGATCATTCCGGCGCGCGCGTAGAGATCGCCGCGCTTTCCGGGGCCGGGTTCTACGACGTCTCCGGAGCGGACGTCCCCGACCTCGCCGTCCGCGGCTGCGGCCATCGAAGCGTCGGCCGCGGACTCGGACCGCGAGCTCGCCTGCGTCTCCGCGACGACCGGCTCTTCGCGGATCACTCGGATCGCGACGACGACACGGCGGTCGTCGAGCGCCGCCGGCTCCGGCGAGACGGCCCCGCACGCGCTCGCGAGGAGCGAGAGCACCAACGGTGCAATCAGCCAGCGCGTCGCAGACATGACCGGAAAGTCGGCCGATTTCGCTTGCGGGATGAGGCCGATCGACGCTTGCCTTCGTTCGACGAGCGGATCCGCTGGCGGAACCGATGCCGTTCGCTAGCCTCGCGCCGATGCGTGGGCCGTGGATCGTCTGGGGATCGGAGCTCTCACCGTTCACGCTGAAGCTCTTGCTGCTCTGCCGCGCTTCCGGCCTGCCGCATCGCTTCCTGCCGACCGAGGGGAGCTTCGCGGAGGTGATCCGCACGCAGATCCGGCGTGCTCGTCTCGTCCGCGGAGCGCTGCCGCTCACCTGGCCGCGCTTGACCGAGCTGGACGAACTCCCGCTCGTCCCGTTCCTGTTCGGGCCGGACGGCGAGAACCTCTACGACTCGTCCGCGATCGGCGCGTGGCTGCAGGAGCAGGCGCTCTTGCCCGGCCGGCGCCCGATCTTCCTTCCCCCGGATCCGGCGACCGCCTTCGTCGTGCGCCTCCTCGACGAGTACGCCGACGAGCTCGGGCTCTACATGGCGCACCACAACCGCTGGAAGGTCTCGGCGGCGGACAACGACGCCGGCGCGCGCCTCGCGCAAGAGTTCCGCGCCCAGGGTGGGCCGCTCCATCCGCTGACCGGGCCGCTCCTCGCGGAGTGGTTCAGCCGGCGCCAGGTCTCCCGCCTGCCGTACCTCTTCAGCGTCGCGCCCGCCGGGTTCCGCGTTCCCGGCGTCGCCCCGGCGCGACAGCCGCCGTCACGTGAAGGATTCCCGCCGACGCACGCGCTCCTCGAGGAAAGCTTCGCCCGCCTCCTCGGCTGTCTCGAGCCGCTCTTGCGAGAAAGGCCCTACCTGCTCGGCGGCGGCCCGACGCTCGCGGACGCGAGCCTGCACGGGGAGCTCGCGATGAACCTCGCGGATCCGTCCGCGGCACGCTGGATCGAGCGCGATGCGCCGGCCGTGTACGCGTGGCTCCGCCGGCACTACGCCCCGCGCGGCAACGTCGACGAGGGACGCGCAGCAGCGAGCGAGCTCGAGGGATGGCCGTCGTTTGCGAGTGGCCGCTACGGCAAGAAGAGCGACGGCGCGACGCCGGCGACGAGGCTCGACGAAGCCATCGCGCCGCTCCTCGCGGAGGTCTGCCGCGTCTTCGTGCCTCTCATGCAGCAGAACCTCGCCGCCTACCGCGCCGCGCGCGAGCGGCGCGAGGTCGTCTTCAACGAGACGGCGTTCGACCGCGGCCGCGCGCTTTACGATGGACGCCTCGACGGGCATCCGTTTCGCGCCGTCGTGAAGGCATTCCAAGCGAAAGTGTGGCTCGCGCTTCGCGCCGAGTGGGATGCGCTCGCACTCTCGGAGCGAGACCGCGTGTCCGCGCTGCTGCCGTCGCAGCACGGGCTCGCACACGACACCTGAATCGACCGGGATGGTGAATCCTCCGAGCCATCCGCGTGGCTCAACTGCCGGAGGACGAATTCAGGTCGTGATCGCGGGAAAGAAGGAACCTTTCGCATGCGCCGTCCTGCCCTCCCCCGGCAGTCCGCGCAGCGCCACCGATGGGAAGCTCGCAGATCACGACGGCTCCTCCGTCGGACGCCGTCTTCGCGTGAATGCGGCCGCCGTGGAGACTCACGATCTCTCGGGAGATCGCGAGACCGAGACCGGTCCCGCCCGCGGTGCTGCGCGTCTTGCTCGACTGGACGAACTTCTCGAACACCGCGTCCTGCTCGATCTCGGGGATACCGATGCCGTGGTCGCGCACCGCGATGCAGACCCAGTCTCCTCGCAAGGAGAGTCCCACTTCGACCGGCTGGCCGTCGTGCTTCGAGAACTTGATCGCGTTGCTGAGGATGTTCCGAAGCACTTGCAGGATGCGGGCTCGATCCGCTTGGATCTCCAGGCTCGCCATCCCCGGCTCCGAAAGCTCGATCGGCGTGGAGTTCTCCAGGCCGAACGGCTGAAACTCGTCGACGACGGCAGCGACCAGCAGAATCGCGTCCACGGGCGCGAGATCGAGCCGCATCCGACCGGCCTCCAGCTTGGCGAGATCCAGGAGGTCGTTCAGCAGCACGAGAAGACTCTTGCCGCTCGTCTCGATCGTTCGGAAGTAGTCCTGCAGATCCTCACGCGGCACGTCGCGACTTCGGAGGCCGAAACGGGCGAAGCTCAGGATGGCGTGAAGAGGGGTCCTGAGCTCGTGTGACATGTTCGCGAGGAACTCGCTCTTGGCTCGGTTTGCGGCTTCGGCCGCGAACCGGGCCTCCTCCAGCTCGCGGTTGCTGCGCTTGAGCTCGACGGCCTGCGTCTCGAGGTCGGTCTTGGCTCGGATGAGCTCGTCGGAACGACCCCGGAGCTCTCTCTCCGCGTCGCGTCGAACGATGAGGGCCGCATGCAGCGCCTCGCTCAGCGCACCTCCGACAGCCAAGGCAAGGACGAGGACGGAGAGCCAGACGAGGATCTCGAGCCGGCTCCGTCGGATCTGTCGCGCCCAGGCGGCCGCGTCGAAGTCGACCCCGAGAACCGCCTCTACGCGTCCGTCCTCGCCGTACATCGGATGGTACGCGCTGACCCAGAAGCCCCAGCGATCCGTGGAAGGCTCCCCATCGAACACCGACTCCCCGAGGAACGCTCGTTCTAGGGTAGGAAGCGCTTCGTACTCCTCTCCGGGGACCGTCCGCGACTCTCGCTCGCCCTCGTATTCGCCGTCTCGGTCGTAGTCCGTCTCGGAGTCGACGAAGAGGACGATCCTCCCGTCGTCACGTCGGCGAAAGGTGTAGATGTCGGCGATCGACGGGTTCGCCGAGAGCCAGCGCTTCTGCGCGGCGACCATCGCGAGATAGCGCGGATCGTCGAGCCGTATTTTGCTCGGCAGCTCCGCATGGCCCATCGACTCGAGCTCCTGCGCATACGTCGGTGCGGCGTTCTCGACCACCCTCGCCAGACCTTCGCGCGCTTGCTTCTCCGCGTTCGTCACGAACCACCAGCCTCCAGCGAGGACGGCCAGGACGAGAACCCCGGGCACGAGCATCCGCGCCCCAGGGACGAACCGGCGCAAGAGCAGCAGGAGGAGGAGCGACGCCGCGACGAGGACCACGTGGTCGGCATTGTCGTTCAGGAAAGCCATGCGGGGGGGCACCGTCGCTGCATCTCAGCGGAGAGGAAGCGAGACGACGGTCTCGCGAGCGCGGCCGCAGAGGAGCACACTACTCGATCCAGAGGCGATGACGGCGGACTCCAGCGACCACTACGGCCCGCAGCGGCGTCCGCAGCTCGTGAGACATGTTGGCGAGGAAGGTGCTCCTCGCGAGCGCCGCCGCTCTCGCCTTCGCCGCGTAGCTCCGCGCCAGCTCGAGGCTCTCGTGGAGCTGCGCGGTCCGCTCCGCGACGCGCAGCTCGAGCTCACGATGGAACGAGAGAGCCTCGTTCCGAAGGGCGACGAGCTCCGCCGACTTCTGCCGGGCTAGGACCTCCGCGTCCATGCGTGCCTGGCGCCCGGTCGCGAGCCGGCGCTCGAGCGAGCTCAGGTCGGGCACGTCTCCGCCGCCTCGAGAGCATCCGCCGTCACACACGGCAACGAAACCTCGAAGGTGCTGCCGCCCTCCGGTCGAGCGGCTGCGGTGAGCTCGCCGCCATGCGCTCGTACGATCCTGCGGGCGATGGCGAGGCTCAGACCCACGCCACTGCCGTGGTGGCTCACATCGGGGCACGAGAACTCGTCGAAGAGCCGGGGAAGGTGGTCCGCCGCGATCCCCGGTCCCGAGTCCGCGACCCGAAGGAACACCCACTCCGCGTCGGATCCCACCGAGACCTCGATGACTCCCTCCGGCGGGCTGAAGCGGACGGCGTTCTCGAGCAGCGCAGTGACGGCGATGCCCAGACGCTCGGCGTCGCCCCAGATCGGCGCCTCTTCGACGAGGTTCAGCTCGAACCGTACGGCGCGCTCCGCGGCACTCGGTTCCATCCCGAAGACCGCGTCGCGAGCCACTTGCGCGAGGTCCGCCGGTCCTCGTTCGAACCGCAGCGAACCGCCCTTGAGCGAGCTCAGCAGAAGGATCTTCTCGTGCATCCGGTGGATGCGCCGCGCTCCACGCAGGAGGAGGTCCGCCCACATCCTCCGATCCTCCGCGCTCATGTCCTCTTCTCCCGCGAGCACCTCTGCCGGGGTGAGGACGTGTGCGAGCGGAGTACGAGTCTCGTGGCACATGAGGCCGATGAAGTCGCTCTTCATCTCGTCGAGCTCCTCGGCCGTCTTCAGCCGCAAGTGCACGCGGACCTTCGCCTTGAGCTCGTCGGGATCAAAGGGCTTCGTCACGTAGTCGTCCGCGCCGGCCCCGTAGCCCTCGATTCGCTCTTCGACCATCGCCTTGGCGGAGACCATCACGATCTTCGTCAAGCGCAGTTTTGGGTCCATGCGCATCCGGCGGCAGGCTTCGTACCCGTCCATCTCCGGCATCATGACGTCCAGCAGCACGAGGTCTGGCTCGAAGCGACGGGCCTGCTCGAGCGCCTCTACTCCCGACCGAGCGCTGTTCAGCTCGTACGGCGAGAGGATGGCGCGGAGGATGCGCTCGTTGGTCGGATTGTCGTCGACGATCAGGATCTTGCTCTTCTGGCGCATCGCGCACCTCCGGCGCTCCGACTGGTATTCTCGGATCATCGGCGCATTCATGCCTCGCCTTGAGCCCGCGTCTCGCCCCCCGGCACCGCACGAGCGCGCCTTCGGCCGCGACCGCGCCCTGTGCGACGGCGTCCTCGATGGCCATCCCTATCGCGCGATCTTGACGACGCTCCAGGTGAAGACCCGGCTCGACCTGCGTGCTACTCGGAAGCTCTCGAACCCGGAGACCCCATGAGAGCCCGACTCCTGATCCTCGCCACCCTGCTCGCGACGCTCTTCGCTTCCATGGCATTCGCGGACGAGCAGAAGCCGAACCTCGTCCTCATCCTCGCCGACGACATGGGCTACAGCGACGTCGGCGTGCTCGGAGGCGAGATCCCGACGCCGAGCATCGACGCGCTCGCCTCCTCCGGCGTCCTGTTCACGAACGCCGCGCGCGGCTCCTCCGGATCGGCGGATCCGGACCCGTGAGCCGCGCGCTCGTGTAGCGCTCAGAGCTCCGCGCGAAGAGCGCTCAGGATCCGACGCGTCGCCGGGCTCCGGTTCAAGGTGTAGAAGTGCACGCCCGGCGCGCCGCGCGCGAGCAGCTCGCGGCACTGCGCGACCGCGTGGTCGACGCCGAGCGAGAGCACCGCCTCGGCGTCGCCGTCCGCGGCCTCGAGACGGGCGAGAAGATCCGCCGGGATCTTCGCGCCGCACATCGCCGTGAAACGCTTCACTTGTCCGACGTCCGTGATCGGCATGATCCCCGGGACGATCGGAACGCCGATCCCGGCGGCACGCGCGCGAGAGACGAAGGCGAAGTAGTCGGCGTTCGAGAAGAAGAGCTGCGTGATCAGGAAGTCGGCTCCCGCCCGCACCTTCGTGACGAGGTTCGTCAGGTCCGTCTCCTCGTCCGGCGCGTCCGGGTGCTTCTCCGGGTACGCCGCGCCGCCGATGCAGAAGGGCCAGCGCCCGCGGATCATCTTCGCGAGATCGGAAGCGTACGCGAAGCCACCTGAAACCGCTCGGAACTCCTCTCCCTTCGGTGGGTCGCCGCGCAACGCGAGCACGTTGTCGATCGCGGCGGCGCGAAGCTCGTCGAGGATCGACGCCAGCTCGTCGCGCGTGTGGCCCGTGCAGCTCAGATGGGCCATCGCCTCGATGCCGACGTCGTTCTTGATGGTCGAGACGAGCTCGAGGACCTGGCCCCGATTCGACCCCATCGCACCGTACGTCACGGAGATGAACGACGGCTCCAGAGGTCGAAGCTCGTCGATCGTGCGGAGGAGACCCTCGGTCCCCGCGGCCGTCTTCGGCGGAAAGAACTCGAACGAGAACACGTGCCGGCCGGTGCCAAAAAGTTGGTCGATGCGCACGCGCGAAGCATACGGGAACGTGCTCCGCTCAGGCAACGCGCGCGACGTCCCGTGTGGACCTCGGCCGCGAAATCGCGGCATAACCGAGCATGCGGCGCGGGTCCGTGTGGGGGATCGCTCTCGGCGCCGCGGTCGCGCTCGGTCTGGGCGTCGCCATCGCGCTCCTCCCGACGACGCCGACGTGGGCCCTGTGGCGGCTCACCGTCGCCCTCGACGACGGCGACGTCGACGAGCTGACCCGGCTCGTCGACGTTCCCGCGGTGACCCTCCGCGCCGTACACGATCTGCAAAACCAGGATTCGGGCGGTCCCAAGATCGACCTCGGCCGGCTGGCGAAGGCGGTCCTCTCCGGAGAGCGCGTCGGAACGATCTTCGACGACCCGGATCACCCGCTCGAGGTGACGCCGAGCGACTTCCTCGCCGCCTGGTGGGGCATGCGACGCGAGGAGGGAACCGCGACGCTGACGCTCGAAGCGGGCGGGAAGAAGCTCGACCTGATCCTCGAGCAGCGAAGCGACCTCGACTGGAAGGTCGTCGGCGTGAGCCCGATCGGCGCTCTGCTGCGGATCGAGCCGCCGTCGGACCGCGCTTCGCTCAGCGACGACGCCCGGCAGGCGAAGCGGCGAGCAGATCCTTCGAAGCCACCGCACCGTCCGGCGTGATCCACGAAGCGAGGACGGGATCTCCGTCGGTCGCCGCGATCCGCTCGAGCTCCTCGATCGTCTTCGCCCGGAACTGCTGCTTGACGCGGCCGTAGACGGAGATCGGCGCCTCGGCGAGATCGCGAGCGACCTCGCGGGCGCGCTCGCCGACACGCTCCGGATCGCACAGCTCGTCGAGGACGTCGGCCGCGAGCGCCTCCTTCGCATCGAGGTTTCGCGCCCCGAGGACGAGGCGCCGCACGACGGCCGGCGCGAGCTCGGCTTGCACGACCGCGCGGGGTGCGGCGGGAAACGGGACGCCGGCGCGTGCCTCCGTCAGGCCGATGCGACAGGGGCCGGTCGTTCCGACGCGGTGGTCGCACGCGAGCGCGATCACGAGACCTCCCGCGATCGCGTGGCCGTTCACTGCGGCGACCGTCGGCATCGGGAGGCGATAGAGCCGAAGCACCATCGCGTTCAGCGCGCGGATCATGTCGCGCTGCCTCTCCGCGGAGTACGTGGGCACGACGCGAAGATCGAGACCGGCGGAGAAGCAGCGCCCTGCTCCCGTGACGACGAGCGCGCGGACGTCCGGGGCCTGCTCGATCTCCTGCAGCAGCCGCTCCGCCTCGAGAAGGAGAGCGAGGTCGATCGCGTTCACGGGCGGGCGGTCGAGCGTGAGCCGCGCGACATCGAAGTCGCGCTCGAGGCGCACCGACGAGGAAGCCTGCACGGCGCCGCCCATGACTCTCGCCGGGCCTCAGCGCGGCCGCCGCGGCATCAGCTCCCAGAAGTCCATGTCGAGGAGCACGCGCGGGTTGTAGCGCTCGCGTCCCTTGTCGTCCTTCAGGCGAAGCGGGAAGTCGGGCTCGTCGGCGGGGTTCGCCTCGCTGACCGCGACCATGCGGAGGCGGAGCGCGCCCGCCTTCTTGCCCGGACGGTCGTGCTTCTCGAGGACGTCGGTGTACGCGTAGATCGTCATGCCCGCGTAGCACGGGTTCGCGTGCGCGCCGCTGTTCATCGCGACGATGCCGGAGCGGTTCTCGAGCCCGCTGAAGGCCTCGGCGTACGCGACGGAGAGCGGGAAGCCGCCGACGACGAGGCGGCGCCCGCCCGTCAGTACGTCGTCGAAGTGGACCTTCGCCGAGTTCTGGAAGAGCCGCGTGTACGACGTGTGGTCGCTCGCGTTCACGGTCATACCGTCGTAGTGGTAGATCCGCTCGCCGACCTCGTAGTCCTCGAAGAAGAAGCGGCCGCCGGTCTTCTCGGTCGTCGCGAGCGCACCGTCCCAGTCCGGAACGTCGGCGAGCTCGACCTGCGAGGGCAGCTCCGGCACGACCGGCGCTTCGAGATACTTCGTCGGACGGTCCGGCTGGCTCTTGTTCACCATCGCCCAGCGCGTGTAGTGCAGCACCGTCTCACCGCGCTGGTTCCGCGCGGTCGTCTCCACGTAGACGTTGCCGTTCTTGCCGCTCGAGTTCTCCTTCAAGCCGACGATCTTGATGCGCGTCGAGACCTCGTCGCCGTGGAACACCGGCGTGTGCCAGATCATGCCCGCGTAGCCGAGGTTCGCGCTCGCGTTGAGCGACACCTGCCGCACCGTCTGCCCGATCACCGTGTGGTAGACGATCAGCGGGTGGACGCGGCCCTCCGCGTTGCAGAAGCGCGGCGTGCGGTCGTTCGTCGTCGCGATGTGCCAGGCGGTCTCGGCGGAGGTGAGGACGCGCGGCGTCGCGCAGGAGAGCTCGCGCCCGATCTCGAAGTTCTCGAAGAAGTTGCCGAGGTCGCCCTTGTTGCCCTTCATTGCGGAAGCTCCTTCGTGATCACGATCTCGGCAGGCCGAGGATGCGTTGTGCGATGATGTTGCGCTGGACCTCGGCCGTTCCCCCGGCGATCGTCGCCGCGCGCGAGAACAGCATGCGCTGCAGGAACTTCCCGCCCGTCCGCACGTGCGGCGAGCCGCGCAGAAGGAGCCCGTGCGGCCCGAGCGCGCGGATCGACGTCTCGCCGATCGCCTGCGAGAGATCCGACCAGAACTGCTTGACGAGGGACGTCTCGGCCCCCGGCACGATGCCCTTTCCGAGACGGCTCAGCATCTGCAGGTTCATGAAGCGCATGATCTCCGTCTCGACGTAGAGACGCGCGGCGTCCTGCCGGAGGCACGGATCGCTCGCGAGGCCGCCGGCGCGCAGCTCCTCGAGGAGCTCCTCGACGGCGATGCGCGCGAGGACCTGCTCCTTGATCGCGTAGTTCGTGCCGCGCTCGTGCGCGAGCGTGACCTGGGCGATCTGCCAGCCCTCGTTCTCCACGCCGATCCGGTTCGCTCTCGGCACGCGAACGCGATCGAGAAAGACCTCGTTGAACTCGGAGGCACCCGTGAGCTGGCGGAGAGGACGGATGTCGATGCCGTCCGCCTGCATGTCGACGATCAGGTAGGAGATGCCGCGGTGCTTCTTCGCGTTCGCGTCGGTCCGCGCGAGGAGGATCGCCCAGCGCGCCTGCGTCGCGTAGCTCGTCCAGACCTTCTGCCCCGTGACGACGTAGTCGTCGCCGTCGAGCTCCGCGCGCGTGCGCAGGGCCGCGAGGTCGGAGCCCGCGTCCGGCTCCGAGTAGAGCTGGCACCAGATCTCGTCGGCGGAGAGGATGCCGGGAAGGAAGCGCCGCTTCTGCTCGTCCGTCCCGAAGTGGATCAACGTCGGTCCGACGTTGTTGATGCCGACGCGGTTCACGAGCTGCGGTGCTCGCGCGCGCGCCATCTCCTCCGCGAAGATCGCCTGCTGCACGGGCGTCGCATCGCGGCCGCCGAAGGCGCTCGGCCAGTGGATGCCGACCCAGCCGCCGCGATGCATCACGCGCTGAAAATCGCGCAGGTAGTCGAACTCGCCGTCGAGGTCTTCCGGCGGCTCGCCGCGCGGAACGGCTTCGACGAGGAAGGAGCGCAGGCCGGCGCGGAAGCGCTCCTCCTCCTCGGTGAAGGAGAGATCCATCGACGCGCTACTTCGTCGCGACCGGATTCACCGGGCTTCCGGTGCCCCCCAGAATCGGCTCCGGCGAAGCGCTCAGCAGGAACTCGTATACGCCGTCCTTCGCGCAGTCGTCCGCGAGGGCATCGAGGAACCAGTTCTGTCCCTGCATCATCCCGACCTCGACGAGGTCGAGGAGATGCACGGGAAGGAGCACCTCCTCCGACTCGCCGGGCCAGACCTCGAACGGCATCGTGTCGGTCGCGACCGCGGCGACGTCTCGCTCGCGGAACCACGGCACGGTCCGCGCGGAGAGGCCGGGGCTCGGGAGGCGGTAGGTCTCCTTGTCGCCGGCGGTCAGGTGCCGCATGTGCCCGGTGCGGACGAGCAGGATGTCGCCCGGCTCGACGAAGACTCCGGTCCGCGCGAGCGCCTCGTCCAGATCCTCGGGACCGATGGGAGTCCCCGGCGCGACGCTCTCGATCCCCTTCGCGCGCGCGACGTCGAGCAGGATTCCGCGCGTGACGATCGTCTTCACCTTGTCGATCCCACAGCGCATCGCGCCCATCTCGGCCCGGACGGTCGCCGCCGGATGCCCGTTGTACAGGCGGCCCTCGTAGCTCGCGTGCGCGAGCGCGTCCCAGTGCGTCGCCGCCTGGACGCCCATCGTGATCATGTCGTCGGACAGGCACGTCTTGTCCGGGTCGCCCATGAACGGCGTGTTGATCGACGTCATCGTGTGCACGGGGTTGATGCGGTTCGGGATGCGCCCCGTCTGCGGCCCATCGAAGTGCAGCGGCAACGCGAGCGAGAAGGATTCGCCGCGGCGCACCGCGCGGACGCCGCGCAGAGTCGCCTCGGGCGTGATCAGATTCATCGTTCCGAGCTCGTCCTGGTCGCCCCAGCGGCCTCGGTTCGAGACCTGACGAGCGAGAGCGTGAAACCACTCTGGAAAAGGCATGCGATCGTTTCCCTTCGGCTCGCCCTGTGGGTAGTCGGGCGCCCCACGAGGGTCAAGTTTCAGGCTTCGGTGAGGTCCACCTGGCGCTTCAGCGCGGCGAGATCGAAGAACTCGAGCCAGCGCGCGATGCGACCGTCACGCGTGCCGACCGAGGCGACGGCGGGCACGACGATGCGCTTCCCGCCCGGCAGCCAGAAGTGCTCGAGACGCTCGCACAGCACGGTCTCGTCCGCTTCGGCGATCGCCTTGATCTCCGTGTCGATCTGCTCGAAACGCGCGCGAAAGACCTCGATCGCGCCCGCGAGCGCGGCCGCGCCGACGATCGGTCGATCGAGAGCGACGTGGCGGTACGTGAAGTCGGGGGTGAAGAACTCGCCCATCGCCGCCGGCGCGAGACCCGGCCACTGAACGCAGAAGCGCCGCACCATCTCCCGCGCGCTCGTCTCGTTCATACGACTCCCCGCGAGCGAAGCTCGGCGATCTCGTCCGCACCGTAGCCGCCGAGCGCGGTCAGAACCTCGTCCGTGTGCTCGCCGAGCCGCGCGGCGTGCACGTGGATCGGCTGCACGCCCGCGAAGCGCATCGGCGTTCCCGTCTGACGAAGCGTCCCGAAGACGGGATGATCGACCTCGACGATCATCTCGCGCGCCGCGGTGTGCTCGTCCGCGAGCGCCTCGGCGACGTCGTGGACGGGGCCGCAGGGGACGATCCCGCGCAGCTGCCGTAGCCACTCCTCCGTCGAGCGACGACGGAACTCCGCCGAGAGGTCGGCGAGGAGCGCCTCGCGATGCTCGTAGCGGTCCGCGAACGTCCCGTAGCGCGGATCGGCGCGGAGGTCGGGACGCTCGAGCCGCTCGCAGAGCCGCTCCCAGAACTTCTCCTTCATGCACATCACGACGACGAATCCGTCCGCGGTGCGAAACGTCTGCGCCGGCACGACGGACTGATGCGCGGACGAGCGGGTGCGCGCCGGCTCCCACCCGCGGTTCAGGTTCCAGCACGCGAGGTAGTTCAGCATCGCGATCGCGGTGTCGAAGAGGCTGACGTCGATCTCGGCGCCGACGCCCGTTCGGGAAGCGCGCTGGATCCCGATCATCATCGCGAGCATCGACAGGATCCCCGCGGCGAAATCGACGACCGAGACCCCCGATCGCACCGGCGGCCCGTCCGGCTCGCCCGTCAAGGACATGAATCCCGTGTAGGCCTGCACGAGGAAGTCGTATCCCGGCTCGAGCGCACGTGGACCGCTCTGGCCGAATCCGGAGAGGGAGCAGCAGACGATGCCGGGATGGACGTCGGCGAGCGCCGCGTAGGTCAGCCCGAGACGCTCCGGCTCGCCTCCGCGCAGGTTGTTGTAGACCGCGGCGCACGAGGGAACGAGACGGCGCAGCACCGCGCGCCCCTCCGGCTGCCGCAAGTCGAGCGTGATCGCACGGCAGCCGCGGTTCAGAGCCTGATAGTAGAGCGAATCCCCGTCCTCGGCGTACGGCGGAACGTTGCGCGCTTCGTCGCCTCGCCCCGGCGGCTCGATCTTGATCACGTCCGCGCCGAGGTCGGAGAGCAGGCTCAGCGCCCACGGTCCGGCGCCGAGCTGGCTCGCCGCGAAAATGCGCGTGCCGGCGAGTGGCCGATCGCTTCCGGTCACGACGCCAGGGTTACAGGCGTTCGCGAGGAACGCCAACCTCTCTTCGCTCCGCGAGTCGCATGGTGCCGCGAGCCGCAAACGAAGCGAAGCCCAGCCCCTCAGGCGATCTGCTTGTCGCGCCCGATGCCGTCCGGCGGCGGGACCATCTCGGGCGTTCGCAGGAAGCCCATGTGCCGCGAGAGATCGGCGGCCGCACGACGGACCTGCGAGATCAGCGCCGGAGAAGCCGCTCGCGCGAGCCGCTCGGAGGTCGTCGCGACGCCGAGCGCGCCGACGACGGTTCCCGTGCGGTCGAAGACGGCACCTGCGACGAAGCTCACGCCCCGCAGCAGCTCGCCGTGATCGACGAGCACGTCGGACTCGCGTCGGACGAGCTTCGGCGCGCGATCGCCTTCCGGAACCGGCGGGGACGCCATCGTGAAGAGCCGGCCGACGGCGCCGCGTCCCGGATAGCGCCGTCCGATCACGAGCGGCGGCGGAACGCGCGGACCGTTCACGCCGGAGACGAAGACGATCTCGTCGTCGACGGCGGTCGCGAGCCACGCGCTGTCGCGCGACTGCTCGGAGAGCCTGTGCAAGATGGGCTCCGCCTCGGAAACGAGCGGACGGTTGCGCGCGGCGCGCATCCCGAGCTCGAAGAGACGCAAGGAGAGCCGCACTTTGCGGCCGCCTTCCGCGCGCTCGAGAAGCCCGAGCTGCGTGAGCGTCGAGACGAAGCGACTCGCCGTGCTCTTGTTCAAGCCGACGCGCCGAGCGAGGTCCATGACCCCGAGCTCGGGCGTTTCCTCGCTGAATGCAGCGAGCACGCGGCTCGCCTTCTCGAGCGAAGCATTGCGATTTGCGGGTGGGTGAAGTTTCATGTTCGGAGGTGCTGGCGGGCGGACCCGGTAATGGTTTCCGCTGAAGGTATGCGAGTGGTTCGATTCCAGTCAACGACGAATTCCTGTCGATGCGCGACTGGTATCCGTAGCTCCGTCCGAGCAGTCGTCGTCGCCATAGCTCTTGCCGGGTCTGTCCCAGCGAGCCACGCGCAAGAGCCCTCGGCAGCCGCCTCGCCCGGGTCCGCGAACGAAGAGGAAGCAGCGCGTGAGAGGGCCGGGCTCGAAGCACTCGAGCGCGCTTCCCATTTTCTCGACGAAGGCGAGAAGGCACAGAATGACGCGGACCGTCGCCGCACGTACGAGGTGGCTGCGGAGCACGCTGATCGTGCGGTCGAGCTTCTCCCCGACAATCCCGAAGCACACTTCGTCCGCTTCGGAGCGCGTGGACGTCTCGCTCAGCTCGACGGGATCGCGGGCGCCGCGCTGCATCTGCGGTCGCTGAATCGCGAGCTCGACGAGGTCTTGCGGCTCGACCCGAACCACGCGGACGCGCTCGCGGCACGCGGCGGAATGCTGGTGAAGCTGCCGCGCCTCCTCGGCGGCGATTCGAACGAGGGCATTCGCTACCTCGAGAAGGCCGTCTCGCTCGATCCAGGTGGCCCGGGGAAGCGGCTCGAGCTGGCCGAGGCATACAAGAGCGTCGACCGGGACAACGATGCCATGCGCTCTGCCCGTCAGGCCCTGGCCCTCGCCCGCAAGGAAGGCGACCAGTCCAAAGCCTCGGAGTGCCAGGAGTTCATCTCCGAGCTGCAGAAGTCCTGCGCCAACTGCCCCACCAAATCAGCCGACGAAGGCTGACGCACCGCACCACCCCGGACATCCGCGCGAAGCGCGGCCGCGATGGGATGAGAGGGCCGGCCTCCCTCCACGGAGTACCCTGGGGTCTCCAATCGTCAACGGGCTCGAAGCCCAAAGGAAGGGAGACCGGCCGTGGCGAAAGATAGCAGGATGAGGCACTGCGCCGGTTCGGCGAGCGTGTGATGGCACGCGGGGGGAAGTCGCCGCGCAAGAGGGCGGCGGTGGCGGTGGCGCGCAAGCTTGCCGTCGTGATGCACCGGCTTTGGGTCACAGGAAAGCGCTATGAGGCGATGCACGGCGTGACCCTGGCAACTGCAGCATGAGCATCAAGTATAGAAAGGAGTGTTCGGAGGAGAGAAACGACCTCCACGATCGCTCTCAGAGGGCCGATCTCGAACGGACCCATACCTCGGGTACCCCGGAGAGGTTTCCGCGGCACACTCGGCGTCGATCGATGGCGACGAAGTAACGAGAGACGATCCCTGTGAGAAAGCCAGAACAGAACCGCCCCGTCCGGGTGACTGCGTGCTGCGCTCGTGTCCACCCTGGAGTTTGCGCTCCTGGGCAAGCCCGCGGCCGAGACGGGGTGGTGAGGAGGCGCAGCTCAGGCTTTGCCGCGTGGAGGAGAGGGGCGGCGCCCCTCTCTACGAATGGGCCGGGCGGGGGGGCCGGCAGGGGAGAGGAGGAACCCCACCGGCCACACCCGCCGACCCTGGACGGCCCGCCGTGAAATGCGGCCAGATACGGTCACGGCGATCGGAGGGGGTGGCGTTCGCCCATCCACTACCGGGATTTCCGTACCCGTCCAATTCGACGGGTCGCCCATCCCTAATATTCGATCACCGCACGGCTTATTCAACCACTCCTTTTACTTCCAGGTGCAGCAGGCGCCCGGACGAGTCGAACTCCACTTCCGCCAGAGTACCCGGTGGGATCGACGTCGGCGATACCGTTCTTCCGTCGCTGACCGCCGTCGAGGCGGGAGTAATCAGGAGCCGGTGTCCGGCGACGGAAACCACGTCCGTGGATATGGACGAGATCGGACCCACCGCGATTCGAGGCGCGTCCTCGCCCGCTCCCGCCGGCGCCGCGGCCGCGACCGAGACGGAAGCGACGCCGACCGCCGCGATCCGCCGCCATTCACGCCACGCGCTCTTCGCCATCTCGTCCTCCTCCACGGAACCCGGGCGGCGACGGTTCACCAGACCTGTCGCCAGCTCACCGGGATCAAGTTGTTCGTCATCTGCGGCAGGGTGAGGGGCTGCAGCCCGATCCCGCCTCCCTTGGTGACGCCGAAGAAGGCCTTGGTCTCGTCGTCTCCGAAGGTCACCTTGAGAGAGGTCGGGATGCTCTGCCCGACGATGACGAACCGGTCGCCCGCCGTCAGCGCCCCGCCGACACCCGATCCCGATCCCGAGCCGTTGCCGAGATTCCCGCCGCTCGTGCCGGCGAGGTCGAAGCTCGGGCTCCCGGTCAGGGGGTTCACGACGTAGACCCGCGCTTCTCCGCCCGCGTCGCAGAGCTCCGTCGACGGGATGAACGTCGTGAAGGCGACGTTGAAGAAGGCCGTCGGAGGCGCCAGCACCTTCTCGCCGGGGCCGTCGAGCTCGATGAACCATCCCTGCGCGTCGGCGATCTGCTCGATCAGGCTCACCTCGCCGTCGGAGCCGGGTTGCGCGACGGTGCCGGTGACGTCGACGAGGCCGCTCTCCTCGATGTTGTCCGTGCCGTCGTCGCGCACCGCGTAGAAGCGGTCTTCGTACTCGTTCGAGAGCGGGCTCGAGCGGTCGCCAGTCCCGAAGTACACCATCACCGATCCGGCGTTGATGACCGCGTCCGGCTGGTAGTAGATGCGGCGGCCCGGAGGCCCGTCGAACAGGCGCTGGACCGTGAAGTCGTCGAGGATGCGCCACATGTTGCCGCCCATGTCGCCGACGTAGCCGCGGTCGAACAACTTGTCGCCGTTCACGTCGAAGACCAGCGGGTCGCTCGGGATCGCGAAGGACATGCCAGGCGGGCTCGCCTGCGCGACCTTGCCGCCGGTCAAGCTGTTGATCACGTAGATCGTCCGACCCATCGCGCCCGACGCGTTGGCGGTCGTGACTTTCGGATCGTCGAAGTACACGTCGTAGCCGCCGCCGACGATCGCGACCGGGCTCGGCGTGAGGCTCGTCTTCGCGAGCGCCGGCGTCGACATCGTGAGACCGAGCTCGCCATACCCCGAAGTCGTCTCGTTGATGCGCCAGAGGAGCGTCGGCGACGTCTTCGAGGTGATGTCGAGGCCATAATAGGCACGACCGCCGCGGCCGAGACCGAAGACGAGAATCTTCTGGCTCCCATTGAGGTAGATCTTGGCGGACGCGTCGACGAAGAACGGATGCGTCGAGCTCTCACCCGGCCGAAGCTCGTTCAGGTTGTCGAGCACGTCGGGCGGCACGAATGCCCAGAGCTCGGCTCCGCTCGCGTCGTCGAAGGCGTGCAGCATGCCGTCGTTCGCGCCCACGATGATCGCCGCGTCCGTGCCGGCGTCGTTGTAGTTCACGATCAGCGGCACCGAGTGGATGATGTCGCCGAGGATCCAGTTGCGGACCTCGGTGAGGACGCCGTCGTTGTCGGCGTCGTACGAGTCGTAACCGTAGACGTAGTCGATCAGGAGATCGCGCTCGGCCGTCGTGTTGTCGGGCGCTTGCAGCCCGAGCATGGCCGGCGTGATCGCCGCATTGCTCTTCTGGAAGGCCTGCGCCGTCGCGGCCAGGCTCACGCCGAGGCTGCCGGTCGCCGTGCCTGTGTAGGTGTAGATCTTCCGCTGCGCGATGTTGCTCGCCTTCAGCACGGCACCGACGCCGCCCTGCGTCACGGCGCTTCCCGAAGGACCACCGGTCGACGCGTCCCAGTACGATTCCGCGGTCTGCAGGATCGTCCCGTCCGGGAGCGTCGCGGCACCGGCTCCGCCGGGGGTGCACGTGGTCTGGCCGGCGCTGCAGATCGCCCCGTTGTCCCGGTCGAGAGCGTACTTCTTGATGTTCCCGGGCCACTCCTGCTGACCTTCGCGCGGGCTGAACAGGGCGACGTAGAGACGGTCGCCCGACTGCGTTCGGTTCGTCTGGCTGACCGGCACCACCGGCGCGACGAACGACTGCGCGTCGTTCTTGATCAGGTTGATCGCTTCGCGGAGCGCCTCGTCGAGGTCGTCGGGGTTCGCCGCGGAGAGGCAGTCGCCGCCGCCGTACTTCTTCGCCGCGCGCCACAGCAGCGACCCGTCACCGGAGTAAGTGCTTCCCTCCGGTGCGGCCTCGCAGAAATCGAAACCGAACGAGATCGCGTAGAGGACGAGCGGCTGGTTCTCGGTGTTGCCGAGCGGGAAGAGGCCGCGGATCTTGAACATGGCGTCGTCGAGGTAGTCCGATCCGCAGTTGATCATGTCGCCCGTCGTGGCGAGGTAGTTGGGGTTGCCCGGGACCTCCTTGCCGTCGCTGTTCAGGTCGCCGCTGTTCGCCGTGCCGACGAAGCTCTTGACGCGATTGAACGTGCAGTTGTTCTGGTCGGTCCAGAGCCGGTCACCCTCGACCTCGGGAATGCCGTCGGTCACCATCAAGACGTAGTTGCGCTGGCAGGTATGCTGCACGGGCGAAGATGCAAAGCCCGAGGCGGTCACCTGGCCGTTGAAGTACTTCCAGGCGTCGATCAGGCGGTGCACGGTCGGCGTACCGCCGTTCGCCGTCTGGCTCTGGATCACGCTTGTCAACGTCGCGCGCGCCGACGTCGTCATGTCCTGCGCGGGGAATTTGAAGACGTTGTCGTTGACATGGTAGCCGGTCACCGCCGAGGTGCTGGTGTAGTCGAACGTGTTGTAGTTGATGCCGGTCGGGTTGAAGATGATCATGCCGAAACGGAGGCCGTCGTTGCCCGGGTCGTTCACGACCGACGTCATCACGCCCTTCGCGATCGCCATCTTGTTCTGAGCGGCGCACGCGTCGCCCGCGCCGTTGGTGCACTGCGAGTTGCTCGTACACGGCGCGAGGCTGACGACGCAGTTCTTCGGAGGGTTGTCCTCGAAGTTCCTCCGATTGCCACGCTTCCGGCGCGACTCGCGATCGTCGATGTCGTCCCCGCTCGGACCGGGAACGTCGTCGACGAACGATCCGGCGCAGGCGCTACCGTCGACGACCCAGTTCGTCTGCACCGACTTGCAGCTGCAGTTCGAGTTCACGTTGCCGCCGCTGACCCCGCTCTTGTTCGAGCAGCGCGTGTAGACCGTCCCCGGATCCCAGGACCCGGCGTAGATCGTGTTCGGATAGGTGTTGTACGCCTGCACGCCCATGCTGCCCGAGTTGTCGAATACGATGAGCACGTTCGGGGGCACCTGCGTCCCGGTGAAGATGTCGGTGTCGAGCGCGCTCGCGACACCGGCGACGAGCACCAGGGCGATCGGCAGGACGCGTGACAGCCGGCGCGCGCCGGCGGCTCTCCACGATGGCCGCTTCACAACCCCACTCCTCGCGCCGCCCACCCGACCCTCGCGCGGTTGCGGCTCAGCTACCGCAATCCGCGCAGGGACCGGGCTTCGCGGCCTCCATCTGCACGCGGCTCGCCGGATCCACACCGACGGCCGCCTTGTTCTTCACCGAGTCGAGCCGGAAGTAGTACATCTTGCCGAGCCCTTCGTTCTGACCGAACTGCGCCGCCCGCACCCTGCCGTCCGTCGTGCGGATCAGCAGGTTTCCGGGCAGGGCTCGATAGTTGACGAACGACGAGGTCACGGTGCTGGGCAGGCTCGCCGGCGACGTCGCCAGGTCGACGACGCGCGTCGGAACGTTCGGATCGAAGTTGTCGTTGTCGCCGAGCGAGTAGTACGCGCCGCCGTCAGCCGCGTAGAACGCCGCCGCCGCCTGCGAGGCGATCGCGCCCGTCAGAGTCGACATCTGCCCGCTCGTCGCCACGACGAGAGAGAGCCCCGCGAGCGCGACGATGATCCCCAGCGCGGCGATCATCACGACGCCGCGATCGTTGCGGAGTGTCTTCATCATGACAGGTCGAAGCGGAACGTCAGGTTCCGCACGTTGACCTCCGTGGTGACGTGAGAATCGGGCGTGGGAGTGTCCGGCAGCGGCGAGGGATGCTCGGCGACGAGGTCGAGAACGACCGAGCGGAGATTTTCTCCGGGCTCGTCCGCGACGGTGGCGTCCTGCGCGACGAAGTCGAGGTCGAACGTCGTCGCGGCGTCGGCGACGACCTGGCCGTTTCGCAGGAGCAGGTCGTTCTCCCAGGTGTAGACGACCTCCTCGAGCTGGATGACGTTCGGCCCGACCGGATACTGATGCTGGAGCGGCGAATCGAGGTTGATCGTCAAGTCGCCGCCGACGGTCGAGACACCGGTGATCGTCTTGATCTCCGAGCTGAGCCCGCTGTCGACGAGAACGAGCTCACCCGCGACGAACGCGGTCCCTGCGGGTGGCGGATTGACGACGACCGACGTCGCGTTCTTCGGCGCACCGACCTTCAACGTCGTCTGCGTGTTCGTGAACGCCCCCCGAAGCGTCAACGTGGTCTCGCCGCCCAGCACGCCGAACTCGATCGGCGGGACCGCGTCCTCGGGATCCACGCCGAGCATGCCGAAGCCCGCCATGCGCAGGTCCTGCAGGAGGATCTCCCCTGCCCCGCGGCCCGTGTTCTGCGCGTCCGCGAGCCCGGTCTGCATGGCCGCGCTGCGTCCCTGGACGGCGACCGTTCCGAACCCGACCCCGAGGACGACCATTGCGATCGCCGCGCCGACCAGGAGCTCGGCGATGGTGAGACCGCGCTCGTCCGCGAGGAGCCTCGCGGGCGAGCGAGCAGACGCTGGCTTCGGCTCCCTCATGGATTCGTCACCTGGCTCACCAGGGAGCTCGCGGTGACCGTCTTCGATCCGAGGCGCTCGGTCCAGCTCACCGCGACCTGCACGCGCATCGCACCTCCGACGTCGGCGACGGACCGGCTGATCTGGAACGTCTGTCCGTCGACGACCTTCACCGACGTCGCTGCGGCGACGTCCGCGAAGTCGCTGCGCCGCATCTTCTCGATCTCCTCGCCCGCGATGAGCGCCGCATGCCCCTGGCTGTTGCCGAGGGACTGCGCGCGGCTGGAGAGCGCGTGCACGCCCGCGAGCCCGAGGAAGCCGATCGCGATGATGAGCGTCGCGGCCATCGTCTCGACGATGGTGAAGCCGCGATCGTCGCGGACGAGCGCGCGCATCAGTGCCACCCTCCTCCCGATCGTCTCCAGACGCGCGCTCGGCCCGCGCCCGTGACCGAGATCGCGAACGACGTTTCTCCGTCCGTCGACGATACGAAGAAGGAGCCGGGAGCCGCCGGAAGTCCGCGCGAGGTGAACACCATCGTGCCGGGCGTCGGCGCCGCGACGGTACCGCCGTAGGGATCGGTCGTCGCGCCCGCGAGGCTGAACTGGACGGCCGGCATCCGGGCGGTGAGGTTGACCGTGCGGAGCGTCGGATCGTTGCCCGGATCGATCGCCGGCGGGTTCTGCGCGCGCTTCACCGTGTAGGACAAGGAGGGTGCGCCGGTGACGTTCACGTAGTGGGGCACGCCGGTCCGGAGGCTCATCATGCGCGCCCAGTTGATGTCGCTGAGCACCTGGGCGGCGCCCGCCTGGGTACGCATCTGCGTGGCCATCCCGGTGAACTGCGGCACCGCGATGCCGGCGAGGACCGCCGTGATGGTCGTGACCACCATGAGCTCCATCAGGGTCCAGCCACCTTCGCCGCGAAGACCGACGGGCCGCTTCCGCTTTCGCTTCGCCAGGGCGTCCAGGTGCGCTTCGTCCGTCATTCGGCTCTTCCCGCTGCTCTCCACGCACGCCCTCCGCTCCGGGAAGATGCAAGGGACGTACCCTGCGGGCTCGGTAGACGTTGATGGGCCACAGGCTTGCCGGCATTCGGGATTCGGCTACGGTGCGCCTTGAGTCGCGAGCGCCCACGGCGGCGAAATCTCGCCGATCTCTCTCGATCGTCACCGCGATGACGCGCATCTGCCACGGCGATCGAGAGTGAGAAGTCGGATCCCACGGTGAGCTCACGCCCCTCCATCCGCGCACGGATCCTCCTCGTCGTCTCGGGCATCCTCCTCGGCATTGCCCTGGGCGAGGTCGCGGCGCGCCTCGTCGGCTTCGAGTACCGCCCGCACATGCGGAACCGCGTCTACTTCGCCGAGCCGGATCCGGTGCGGGGATGGCGCAACCGCTCCGGGGTCTCGGGGCCGTACGGCGGCGACGAGTTTCTCACCTGGGTGACGCTCAACGAAGCCGGCCAGCGCGGCCGCCTGCATCCGATCGAGAGGACGCCCGGGCACGATCGCATCGCGATCCTCGGCGACTCGCAGGCGTGGGGCGACGGCGTCGCCGACGATGAAGTGTTCGCTGCCCTGCTCCAGCGCGACGATCGCGAGGTGTTGAACTTCTCGGTGATCGGCTACGGGAACGACCAGCAGCTCCTGACGCTCGAGAGCGAGGTCGCACCCTACCGCCCGGACGTCGTGGTGATCGCGGCGTATCTCGGCAACGACCTGCAGGACGACGTCACGCTCGGCACCTGGCAGTTCCGGAAGCCGCGCTACCGGCTCGACGACGACGGCTCCCTCCACCTCGAAGGCGTGCCGGTCGAGCACTCCGAGCTGCTCGCGTTCGGCGTGTCCGTCTATCGCGCCGCGATGCGCTACTCGGCGCTCCTGAACGCGTTCGCCGAGTCGGCGGTCGATCTTCGTCCTCTGAAGCCGGGCGGCCGACGCGGCTGGCACGTGCGCAAGCGGCCGATGCGGAGCATCTACACCGTACCGACGGAGGGCGACCGCCTCGCGGTTCGCCTGATGGTGCGCCTCCTCGTCGAGGCGGGAGCTCGCGCGAGGGAGATGGGCGCCGTCCCGGTCGTCCTGATCCTGCCCGAGCACTGGCAGGTCGAGGCTGCGGCGGACCCCGAATGGCGCGCCGAGCTGCGGGCGCTCGGGATCGATTGGCGCCGGCCGCAGAAGAGGCTCCGGCGGGAGCTCGAAGCGGCGGGACTCGTCGTCGTCGACGCGCTGCAGCCGCTCGCGCGCGTTTCACGCGAACGGCCCGGCCGAGACTCGACGTTCTACCCACGCTGGAAGCACCTGACGACGGTCGGCCACCGCGTGATCGCCGACCTCCTCGAGCCGCGCGTCGCACGCCTACTTCAGCGCGAGAAGGACGGGGAGACGCGGCAGCCGCAACACGGCGTCGGCGGCGCCGACGGCCGTGAGGTCGAGATCGATCCGGCACGGTCCCCGGAACCGGACGGCGCGCGCCCGCACGAGGCCGCGGACGCGACACGAGGCATCGCCGAGTCGGAGCGTCCCGGCGACGACGACGGCGCCGTCGAACGCGACGGGCCCGGAGATCTCGAGATCGCCCGCTGACAGGAGGACACCCGCTCCCTCGAGACGCGGCGCCGTGCCGCTTCGCACGAGAAGCGCCGCCGGCGCTTCGCTCGCGCCGAGCGCCGCCGCGAGCGACGCGGGATCGTCGGCCGCGAGGCCGGTCCTCTCCGCGAAGCGCGCGACGTCGAACGAGCGCGCGGCAGACGACGTCCCGCCGTGCAGCGTGACGGTGCCGCGGCTCGCTTCCTCGAGCGCTGCCGCGAGGCTCTCCGGCGACGCCGTCGCGAGCGAGAGCGCGGCGGCGCCCGCGGCCCGCGCGTCGAGCACGACGCTGCCGAGAGCGGCCGCTTCGATCTCGAGCGCTCCGCGATCGACGACGAGCGCCGCGGGCGCGTACGCCTGTGATGCGCGACCGACGACGGCGATGATCTCCCGCCTGGCGCCGCGCACGGCGGTCGCCGAGGAGCGGAGCAACACCGTCTCCGGCGCCGCCGCTTCGGCGTCCTCGATCCTCTCGACGGCGTACGCGAACGGCGGCCCGGGAAACGTCACGCGACCCTCCGCGCCGATCGGCCACGGTCCCGGCTGCGCGGGATCGGCGAGCGCGGCAGGTGAGCCGCCGACGAGCGCGCTCCAGTCGACGTCCGGCGCGAGCACCGCGAGCGCGTGTCGAACGCCCGCCTCCGCCGAGTACGCCGCCTGCACCTCGGCGCGCGCATGACCCGCCGCCCAGAGCTCCGCGCGCGTGAGCCAGAGGCTCGCCCCGGTGGCGAGCGCGAGAAGCGCCAGGATCAGGACGACGCTCAGCAGGACCAGACCGCGCTGCGGTTGCAACGTCATCGCGGCCCCTCGCGCAGGCGCAGCGAAGCTGCGCTCGTCAAACGCACCGCGCTCGAGACCGCGCCGAGCCGCTCGACGACGTCGAGCTCGACGGCGATCCTGCGGATCCGCTCGCGCGTGGCGGCGTCGAGCGGCGCTGCAGCGTCGATCTCGTCCCCGAGCTCGTCGAAGTAGCGAAGCCGAAGCCCGCCGCGCGGCACCGTGCCCGCGACGGCCATCGGCTGCGCGCCGACCTGGCGCACGAGGCGGCCGTTCGAGGAAGCGCTCCACGCGAGACGCACCGTCTCCTCGGAATCGGGATCGGCACGGCCGTCGCCGTCGCGATCGCGGAGGAGGACGACGCTCTCGCGACCTCCCGCGGCCACGGCGGGAAGATTGCGACGCTGCGGATCGCCTCCCGCGAGACGCACGTCGGGGAGCACCACGCGGAGCGCCCACGAGGCACCGCCGGTCGCGCCGAGCGCCGTCTGCACGTCGAGAGCGAGTGCCGCGTGCGTGCGCAGCAACGACACCGCGGCGGCGACGGCGAGCATCCCGACGGTCGAAGCGATCAGAAGCTCGACCGGCGAGCTGCCGCGCTCCCCTCCGGACGCGTCGCGCACGGGCACCACGAGCCTCACGGCGCCACCGCGACGAGCGTCAGGAGCGTCAGCTCGGGAGCCGACCAGCGCGCGGTCACCTCGACCCGCGTCAAGCCGGGCGCCGGGTCGTCGCCGCGCACGCGCCAGACGCGAGCGACGTCGATTCCCGCCTCGGTGATCGCGTCGCTTCCGCCCGCTCGCCGGTCGGCGCGCAGGGAGAGGATCTCCTCGACCTTCGCCTCCGCCGCGGCGAGCCCGGCCGCCTCCGCGCGTGCCGCACGTCCGAGCACGGCGAGCGCATGACCCGCCGCGGTCGAGACCACGCCGACGGAGGCGACGAGGCCGAGCGCCGCGAGAACCTCGATCAACGTGAAGCCGGCGCGCCGGAGACGGCGCCGCCGAGCGCACGCGACCCGCGTCGAAGAGGCCATCACGGCCCGACCTCCTCGCGGAGCGTCACGCGCCCGCGCTGGTTCACGGTGACGGCGCGCTCGCGATCGCCGCGCGCGACCGTGAACGTCGCGTTCTCGGCCCAACCGCTCGGGGCGAAGCGCACCTCGCCCCCCGACGTCGCACGCGCGAAGCGGACCAGACCCGGAAGATCCTCGCGCGTCGCCTCTTCGTCGAGCGGACCGATCTCGATCGTGTGGTCGCCCGCGGTACGTACGACCCACGTCCGCGCCTCCGAAAGTGCCGCGAGCCGCGCCCGCACGAAGGCGGACGAAACGCGCATCGCACCCGCGCGAAGCTCGAGCCCGCCGAGGAGATCGAAGACGCGCGGCGCCGCCGAGGCCGCGATCACCGCGGCGATGCCGAGCGTGACGAGCACGTCGAGAAGCGTCACGCCGCGCTCGAGAGAACGAGCCTCCACACCTGCCCTCCTTCCGTTGGCGCGCCCGAGGCACGCCTCGCATCCGGAGGGTCGTTCGAACCGGGGGTGACTCCGCTCTAACCGCGCCCCGCGGCGCGGACAAGGGAGCGTGGTTCAGTATCCCGCCCAGCCCGCATAGGAAATGTACCAGCGCACAATCGAGTCGCCCCAGAACAGCGTCGCGAGCGCGCCGAGCGAGAGGAACGGCCCGAACGGGATCGCGAGCTTCCGGTCGGCGCCGCGTGCGAGCATCAGCGTCACGCCGATCGCGGAGCCGAGGAGCGACCCGAGGAGGAGCGTCAGGAGAACCCCGCGCCATCCGAGGAACGCGCCGATCAGCGCGAGGAGCTTGACGTCGCCGCCGCCCATCCCTTCGACGCCGGTCAAGCGCTCGTACGTCCACGCGACCGCGAGGAGGATGCCGCCACCGAGCAGCGCACCGGCGAGAGCGTCGGTCATCGCCGGCCAGCCGCCCGTCACCGAGAACGCGAGCCCGACGACGATTCCCGGCAGCGAGATGCGGTCGGGAATGATCTGGTGATCGAGGTCGATGTAGGCGACCGCGAGGAGAGCGCACGCGAACGCGAAGTAGAGCGCGAACGCGAGCGTCAGCCCGAACCGCACGCAAAGCGCGAGCGCGATCATCGCCGTGAAGACCTCGACGAGGAGATAGCGCGGCGAGATCGACACGCCGCAAGCGCGGCAGCGGCCGCGCAGCAGGAGCCAGCTCAAGATCGGCAGGTTGTCGTACCACGCGATCATCGTGTGACACGAAGGACAGCGCGACCGCGGATGGACGACCGATTCACCGAGCGGCAGCCGGTGGATCACGACGTTGAGGAAGCTCCCCACCGCCGCGCCGAGGATCAGCGCGAGGATCCACTCCGGATAGAACGTCACGTCGGGCATCAGGATCGCACGCGAGCGTCGGCCGAGCCAGCCACCCGGCAGCCGATCCACCACGAAGCGTACGCGAGAAGAGCGCCCGCGTAGCCGTCGACCGCGTAGTGCCAGCCGAGCGCGAGCGACCCGGCGAAGGTGACGAGGGTCAGCGCCCACAGCACGGCGGAGATGGGGCGCCAGCGCCAGGTCGCGATCGCGAAGAGCGTGAACATGCCGACGTGCAAGCTCGGGAGCGCCGCGACGCCGTAGTAGAGCTTCACCGCGTAGTATGCCGGGCTGTCGCGGAAAAGCGCGTAGTCTCGGATCAGGAGCCACTGCAGATGCTGGGCGTACGGCGCCTCGTCGAGCCAGACGAAGCGGCTCGGCCAGTAGTAGACCGGGCCGAGCGACGGCCAGAACACGTAGACCGCGCTGCCGAGCATCCAGAGGAGGCAGAACGAGAAGAAGAACGGTCCGCGCATCGGGCGAAGCCGTGCCGCGAAGAGGAAGAGCAGCGGCACGACGACCTGCACCGGAAAGAAGATCAAGTACGCCCGGTCGAGGAGCCCGAGCACGCCCCACGCCGCCGCGGCTTCGGTCGCGACGACCGCGGGATCGAACCCGAAGTGGAGCCACGCGTCGAGCTTCCAGAGCGGCGAGTCGTAGAGGGCCGGCTGGATCGCGGGCACGTACTGCTTCAGGTTGACGAAGACGGTGAGCGTCACGTGCACGGCGAGCATCGCCACGATGAACTCGAAGAAGGTGCGTCCCGAGAGGAGCCGCTCGCGGAGATGCGCGAGCCGCGCCTGGGGCCCGCGGATCCGCTCCACGACGTAGGCGAGGAGAAGCGGCCCGTACGCGACGAGGAAGACGACGTACGCTTGACCGAAGAGGTGATCCAGCGGCCAGTGCAGCGGGAGGCCGAGATGACCCGCGACCGCGTACCCGATCGCCACGTACGCGGCGACGAGCGCGAGACAACGTACCGCCCACACCGAGGATCGGGACGCGACGTCGGACAGCCATTCCTGCGAACCGGCGAAGAGCGGTCCACTCGATCCGGATCCCTCGAAGCCGACGGAGTCGGCGCCGTTCGCGGCGGTCGGCTCCTGCATCGCAAGTCGAGCGTCTCGATTCATCGCTGCACCCTCCCCCTCACCCCACGCGGTACGGCGGAACCCTCGAAGCCGCCGCGGCTTCACCGTCCCGCTTCGCTCGAACCAGGGCGGCCCCCGCCGGCTCCTCGATCTGCACCATCCAGCCCTCCTCGAGAGCGCGTGCAGCGGCCTCACGCGCCGGCGCCGTCGTCGGCGCTTCCGGGATGACGAGCATGCACGTCGCTTCCGCGCAGCCGCGTCCCGCCGCCCAGTCCTCGGTCGCGCAGAGCTCGCCGCGATGGAGCTTTCCCGGCACGCGCCACGCGGCGAGCGGCAGGTAGGCGAGCGGCACGACGGCGGCGCCGTCGCAGGCGTGCTCGTCGGCGATCATCGCGACGCCGCGCTCTGCGATGCGCGCGTGCTTCTCGAACGGCGCAAGCATCAGCGGCTCGCGCCAGCGGAAGTCGTCCCAGCGATCCGCGAGAAGCGCCGCCGCGAAGACCGCGAGAAGTCCGGCTCGCGCAACGCTCGGCACGGGCGCGCGCGAAGCGATCGCGGCGGCGCCGTACGCGGCGAGGATCGTCGCCGCGACCGACAGAATCCAGAGAAAGCGCATGAAGAAGACGAAGGGCTCGAGCGTCGCGAGGCCGACGTACGCCGCCGTCAGGAGAAGCGGGATCGCGAGCACGGCGAGCCAAGCGTCTGCGCTCTCGCCCGCCTCCCGCGCGCGCGTGCGAACCGCGTAGACCGCGGCGCCGATCAGGACGAGGAGCCACGTGCGCGCGAAGAGGAGCTTCCCGAACCAGTCCGAGAAGACGAGCTGTAGCGTGTCGCGCCAGTCGAGCGGCTTGCCCTCCGCGACGCGGACGAACTGCGCGTGCTCGTCGGGAAGCTTCATCGAGAAGATCGCCGCGAGCACGGAGCGTCCGTCGAGACCCGCGTCGAGCGCGACCGCGGCGGGAATCGCGAGGAAGGGGACGAGCACCGCGACGAGACGTCGCGAGAGCGGTACGCCCGGCATCGCGAGCACGACGAAGCCGCACACCGCGGCGAGCGGCTTCGCGAGCGCCGCGACGAGCACCGCCGCGCCGACCGCGAGCGGCGCGCGACGGAGCAGAGCCCACATCGCCGCGAGAAGCGCCACCCCGACGTAGAGGTCGGCGCTCGAGCGCACCGTCAGAACGGAGCGCAGCGGATCGAAGACGTACGCGACGGAAGCGAGCACGGCGGCCACGACGCCGAAGGTCTCCGCTGCGATCGCGAACACGAGCGCGCCGCCGATCCCCGCGACGAGGACGCTCACGACGAACGCCGCCTCCGGGCTCCCGAACGGCCCGAGGAGCATCACCGGCAGCACCTTCGGCACCGTGTAGCCGAACGCGGCCGTCGCGCCGGAGCGCAGATCGCGGAAGTACGAGAGGTACGAGAGCAAATCCGCGTCGAGGTATGCCGCAGGATACCAAGCCGCGAGCCAGAGGCTCTGCAGAACGACGGCGACGGCCGCGGCGAGCGCGCCGCCGATCCGGATCTTCGGGCTCGGCCGCTCCTCGAAGCTCATGGGAAGTAGGTGGCGAGCCTCGGGAAGTCCTGCCGGTTCTCGAGGCGCACGAGCCGGTCGAGCGCTTCCTCCGTGGTCGGCGAGCGGCGCACGAAGACGAGCGAGGCCGGATCCGAGTAGACGTACGTCAGGTCCTTCCGGACGAAGAGCCGCGGATGGATGTCACGCGAGCGCTGCACGACGACGACGTCGGTGGGATACGCGTCGAGGAGGCGCTCCCATCCCTCCGTGCCGTTCATGAACGCGAAGTAGTCCTCGATGACCTGCTCGGGGTAGACGGCCTCGAAGCGTCCGTCGATGAAGACGCGCGACTCGGGCGCGAGCTTCCAGATCGCGTACGCGCCCCACTCGAAGGGCATGGCGACGTTGCCGGCAAGCTCGTGCTTCCGGAGGAACTCGACCGCGTCCGTCGGGTAGTCCATCCGACCGAAGCGGATCGTGAAACCGTGCTCCGCGATCTGCTTCGTCCAGCCGCCGACCTGATAGAGCGCGACGGCCGCGAACCCCGCCGCGACCGTCGCGCGTACCGGAGGGCGCAGATGGAGGTTCGGCCAGCGTACGAGCACGAGCCGCAGCGCGCGCTCGGCGGCCGGGATCACGAACGGCGTCGCGGCGATCGCGAAGAGGACCGTGTGCCTCTGATGCCGGAGCGCGTACACCGCCGCGAAGGCGAGGAACCCCGTCCGCCACGCGAACGCGCCGAACGCGAGCGGCGCTTCGCCGCGGCGCGGCCGCAAGAGCACCGCCGCCACGGCGTAGAGAAGGACGAGGACCTTGAAGCGAAGGAAGTGATCCGAGAGCAGATCGACCGGGTACGACTCGGAGATCTCGCCGTGCATGTCGAGCGTGCGCGCGAGATAGGTGTAGAGCTCGACGCCGTAGGGATTGACGAGAGGCGCGGCCACCCCCGCGAGCCCCGCGAGCGCGAGCACCGCGACGTCCCTTGCCCAGGGCGCCTCCTCGGCGCGACGGCTCACGACGACACTCGCCGCGGTCGCGACGAGATACAAGCCGAACATCCCGAGCCCGACGAGGAATCCGCCGTGCAGGTTCGCCCAGACGAGGACGAGGAACGGAACTCCGGCGAGCTCCCATCCGTACGTAGGTCCACCGCTCGCGCGACGCGCTTCGGCGCGTCCGAGGATCGCTCCCTCGAGCGCCAGCAGCAGCATCGTGAAGAGCTGCGGCCGGAACGTCGCGCCAGGCTCGATCACCGCGAGCCCGAGGACGAGGACCAGAGCCGACGTCATCGGCCGCGGCGGCTCGGCCGCCGGCAGGACCCGCACGAGCGACCTCGCGCAATCGACCATCGCGAGCAGCATGCCCGCGAGCAGAAGCAGCTTTCCGACCACCAGTCCGGCCGATCCGAAAGCAGCCTGCACGCCGGCAAAGACGAAGTCCGCCAGCCACTCGTGGTCGTAGAACGGCTCTCCCGCCGCCGTGTACGAGAACACGTCGAAGCGGGGGAAGCCCTCGCTCCACATCATGCTGCCGTAGCGAAGGTGCCCCCAGAGATCCGGATCGGCGACGTTGTTGCCGAGGAAGCGCAGCGCGGCGCCGGCGACGAGCAGGACGGCCAGCGCCCTCGCCAAGGCCGAAGTCGGTATCGCGCTCTCCCCTTCAGATGCCAAGTGACTCCTCCCAAGCGAAGATGGCGCCGCCCCGAGAGGCGGCGCCATCTTTCCGTGAGCTACGGCCTGGGTTCAGGCCGTTCGCCACCCCGTCATCACGGAGCGTTCTGGAGACCGCCGTTCGCCGAGTCCCAGTTGAAGGTACGATCGCCGTTCGCGTGGAACGCTTCGGCGGTGAACGTGTTCCCGGACGGCGTGACGACGATCGAGACGCCCGGCGACTGCTTGAATCCAGTCAGATCGCTCAGGGTCGAGGTGTACGCCGCGTTCGCCGCGAAGTACGCCTCTTCCGCCGTCGCCATGTTGCGCAGATCGGACGACGCGCGGGCGTTGAAACCCTGTGCGCGATACTCCGAGAACTGCGGAATCGCGATGGCCGCGAGGATGCCGATGATCGCGACGACCACCAGCAGTTCGATCAGAGTGAAGCCGCCTTCTTCCTTTGCCTTTGCCAACATCTCAGTGGACCTCCTGATCCTACCTCGGTTGAAGCGCCCGCCCCGCGCGGAGCCGCTCGTCGATGCCTTCTTGCCCGCCGCTCGTTGCAACGGAGGTGCCAGCTTCGCGGTGCCGCTCTTCGTCACTGGGCGGAAGCGAGAAACGTCCTGTTCCCGGAGGATCTTGCGAACGCACGCGCTCCGCATGCGCGCTGATGGAGCAAGGTCATTCGCAACGGCCTCACGTTCCCCGCGACGGCGGCGGCAACTTCTTGACGAAGGGTTGCGCGGGAGACGCTTCGTGGCGATTCGGCGTCGAAGGGACCTCGCGAGGCGGAAAGCGCGCGATCGCGGATGGCCCTGCAATGGAGCGCCCTTCGAAGGCGCACGCGCTCTTCCGTCACCGAAACGAATCGCGTCGCCGTAATGCGTCCGCGTACAAGTACGCGTACGGCTGTACGAGATCGCGGACACCCCGGACGAAGCCGGAGCGTGACGGGCGGAGGGCAGCGCGCCGTCCGCCGTCACAGGGAGAGGCGCTCGAGCCCCGCGTTGCCGTTTCCGTCGAGCCCGTACTTCTGAAGACGGTGCCGGAACGAGCGATAGTTGATGCCGAGGAGCGCCGCCGCCTTCTTCTTCACGCCGGAGGCGCGGTCGAGCGCGGCGAGAAGCATCTCCTTCTCGCGCCGGGCGAGCTGGTCATCCAGGCTCGCGCCCTCGCCTTCGTCGATCGGGAGCCGCACCCCGGCTCCGTCGGCGCGGCGCTCCGGATCGGCGGAATCCCACGTCTCCGGACCGGCGGCGTCCGCCATGTCCTGGGCTGCCGGGAGCCCCGAGTCGTCGAGCGCGTACAAGCTGCTCTCGGCCGTGGCGGCGGGCGACGCCGCCCGGATGGGGCTGACGCCGCGGATCGACTCGGGGAGATCGCGCTCGCGGACGATGTCGCCCTCGGCGAGCGTGATCGCGTGCTCGATCACGTTCTCGAGCTCGCGCACGTTGCCTGCGTAGGAGTGTCGCAGAAGCAGCGCGGTCACGCGCGGGCTGAGACCGCGGATCGGCTTCCCGTGCCGCTCGGCCGCCGCGTGGACGAAGTGCGCGATCAGCTGGCTCAGGTCGCTGCCGCGCTCGCGCAGCGGCGGAAGATCGATCGAGATCACCGCGAGGCGGTAGTAGAGATCCTCGCGATAGCGGCCGTCCTTCACGAGCTCGCCGAGCACGCGATTCGTCGCCGTCACGACGCGGACATCGACGTCGATCGGCGTCGTCCCGCCGACCGGCATCACCTTGTGGTCCTGCAGGACGCGGAGGAGCCGAACCTGCAAGCTCGGAGACAGCTCGCCGATCTCGTCGAGGAAGATCGTGCCGCGATGGGCGCGGCGGAAGAGGCCCGGGCGATCCGCGACGGCCCCCGTGAACGCACCGCGCACGTGTCCGAAGAGCTCGCTCTCGATCAGGGTCTCCGGGATCGCGCCGCAGTTCACGACGACGAACGGCCCTGAAGCGCGTGGGCTCCGCCGATGGATCGCGCGCGCGACGAGCTCCTTTCCGGTCCCGCTCTCGCCGGTGATGAGGACGGTAGCGTCCGTTCCGGCGACCTTGTCGATCAAGCGCGACACCGCGCGCATCGGACCGGAGCCGCCGATCAAGCCGTCCTCGGCTCCGGGTCCGCCGTCGGACGAGTCGACGTCGAGGAGATCGCTCGGTTCGCCGCTCTCGTCGACGGCCAGCGGGGACACGGAAGCGTCCGCTTCCGCAAGTCGGGACTCGAGCTCCTCGATCCGCGTGACGTCTTGCAGCACGACGAGCTCGCCGATCGTATTCCCGTAGGTGTCCGAGAGCTGCGTGCGGCCGACGCGCAGATGCCGCGTCTCGCCGCCGCTGACGCGCAGCTCGCACTCGACGTAGAGACCGCCGGGCATGTCCTCGCTGGCGGACGAGAGAAGCGGCACGAGCCACGAGATCTCCCGTCCGAGGATCGAGCCCGCCGGAAGCGAAAGGATCTGCTGCGCCGCCGGATTCGCCGAACGCACGCGCCCGTTGCAGTCCGTGACGAGCACGCCGCACTCGAGGCCGTTCGCGAGCGCACGATGCAGACCCTCGAGCCGCCCGACCTCGTCGCGCCGCGTGTCGAGCTCCTCCTCCGCGGTCTCGAGACGGCGCGAGATGCTGCCGACGCCGAGGGCGGCGAGAAGGAAGCAACCCGCGCCGACGAGCGTACGGAGGAGCAGGCCCTCGACCGGATCGGTCGCTCCGGCGGACGACAGCGCCCACACGAGCGTGCCGTGCGCCAGGCTCGCCGCGACGGCCGCCACGATCGCACCGGGGAGCATCAGAAGTCCCGCTGCGTTCGCGATGGGCAGGACGTAGAGGAGTGCGAGAGGTCCGCTCATCCCGCGGACCGCCGCCAGCGCTCCGGTCAACAGCACGACGTCGAAGAAGATCTGCAGGTACGCGAGCCAGACCGGCCGCCGCACCTTCCGTACGACGAGAGCCGAGGCGAGCGTCCCCGCGTACGCGAGAGCGATCGCGAAGAACGTGAACCGTCCTCCGACGGCGTTCTGCAGCGCCGGCCGGGTGAGCACGAGAGCCCCCGCGCCCGCGAGGAACACGCTGACGATGAGGACCCGCGCGAGCAGCAGGACGCGCAGCCGCTCGCGCAGCGCCCGCTCCCGGAAGTCGACCGACGTCCCGTCCTGGCTCATGACGACAGCAGCGAGCCGAGCTGGAAGATCGGCAGATACATGGCGATCACCAGTCCGCCGATGATCGTACCGAGGATCACGATCACGAGCGGCTCCATCAAAGCGGTCAGGTTCGCGACCGCGTTGTCCACTTCTTCCTCGTAGAAATCCGCGATCTTCTGCAGCATCTGATCGATCGCGCCGGTCATCTCGCCGGCGCCGATCATCTGGCAGACCATCGGCGGAAAGACGCCACTCTGCGTGAGCGGCTCGGCCATCGTCCGGCCCTGGCTGATGCTCTCGCGCACCATGAAGCCGGCGCGCTCGACGACCTTGTTCCCCGCAGTGCGCGAGGTGATCGTCAGCGAATCGAGGATCGGAACGCCCGACGAGACGAGCGTGCCGAGCGTGCGCGAGAAGCGCGCGATCGACGCCTTCAGGAAGAGAGGACCGAGAATCGGAGCCTTGAGCATGAACTTGTCGAGCAGGAAGCGTCCACGCTCGGTTCGGTACGTCTGCCGGACGGCGATCGCGAAGGCGACGACCGTTCCGATGATGACGTGCAGGTAGGCCACGGTCGCGTTGGAGAGCCCGATCACGATCTGCGTCGGCAGCGGAAGCGCCTGGCCGAAGCTCGAGAACAGCTCGGCGAAGACCGGGATGACGAAGACCAGCAGGATCAGCGTGACGATGATCGCGACGGCGATGATTGTCACCGGGTAGATCATCGCGCCCTTGATCTTCCGGCGCAGCGAAATCATCTTCTCCATGTAGATCGAGAGCCGGCTGAGGATCGTGTCGAGGATACCGCCGACCTCACCCGCCTGAACCATGTTCGTGTAGAGCTCGTCGAAGGTCTTCGGGTAGAGGCGCAGCGCGTCCGCGAGCGTCGAGCCCGACTCGACTGCCTCCTTCACGCCGATGACCTGCGCGCCGAACGCGCGGTTGTCGGTCTGCGTCCCGAGGATGTCGAGGCTCTGCACGAGCGGCATGCCGGCGTCGATCATCGTGGTGAGCTGCCGCGTGAAGATGACGACGTCACGCGCCTTCACCGCGCTTCTGATGCTCGGCAGCTTGATCTCGCGGTCGAAACCCTTGCCCTTCTCCCTGATGCGGTTCGGGATCGGCTGGATGCGCTGCGCGCGCAGACGGTTGATCACCGCCTCGCGCGTCGGCGCCTCCATGGTGCCGCGAAGGATCTTCCCGCTCGCCGTCCGTCCCTGGTATGCAAATTCCGGCATCGCTCAGCTCACTTGGCCAGCATCATTCGGCCAGCCGGCGCGGACATCCCCGCGCGGCTTCCGAGCATCCGTTTGAGCTCCTCCGGCTCGGTCGCCGCGTCGAGTGCGGCCTCCGCCGTGATGAGGTTCCGCGAGACGAGGTCGAGCAGCGACTGCGAAAGCGTCACCATCCCGAACTTCTCCTGGCCGACCTGCATCTGCGAGTAGAGCTGGTGCACCTTCTCCTCGCGGATCAGGTTCCGGATGGCGGGATTCGGGATCATCACCTCGCACGCCATGATGCGGCCGCGTCCGCCGATGCGCGGCAGCAGGGTCTGCGAGATCACCGCCTCGACCACGAGCGAGAGCTGCGCGCGCACCTGCGCCTGCTGGTGCGCCGGGAAGACGTCGATGACGCGGTTGACCGTCTGTACGGCCGAGTTCGTGTGCAGGGTCGCGAAGACGAGGTGACCGGTTTCGGCGATGGTCAGGGCCGCCTCGATCGTCTCGAGATCGCGCAACTCGCCGATCAGCACGACGTCCGGATCCTGGCGGAGGATGTGCTTGAGCGCCTTGCTGAAGGCCTGCGTGTCCGCGAAGACCTCGCGTTGATTGACGATGCAGCGCTTGTGATCGTGCAGGAACTCGATCGGATCCTCGATCGTGATGATGTGCTCGGGCCGCGTCTCGTTGATCTGATCGATCATCGCGGCCATCGTCGTCGACTTGCCGCTGCCGGTCGGCCCGGTGACGAGCACCAGACCACGCGGCAGCTTGATCAGCCGCTCGACCGCCGGCGGGAGACCCAGGGCGCTGAGCGGCGGAGACTTGTGCGGGATGGCGCGAAAGACGCCGCCGACGGCGCCCTTCTGCAGGAACAAGTTGCCTCGAAACCGGGAGAGGCCCTGCACGCCGAATGAGAAGTCGAGCTCGCTCTCCTCCTCGAACTTCTTCTTCTGCTGCTCGGTGAGGACGCTGTAGCAAAGCTGCTTCGTGTCGTTCGCGTTCAGCGCCTCGTACGGGAGCGGCGTCATGTCGCCATGCACGCGGATCATCGGAGGCGCGCCGGCGGTGATGTGGAGGTCGGACGCTTCCTTCCCGTGCATCTCGTGGAAAAGCTCGTGCATCTGCATGCTGTCTACCTCCGCCCTCGCTTCCCGGCGCGCGGCCACATCGCGGCTGATGCCGCAAACGCGATGCCGTGGGAGCCGGGGCTTCCTCCCTCATGGTTCGGAGGTTTCGCCGTTTGCCTTGATGTTCGACCCGTCGCCGAAAGCACGAAGTGTCGCCTTTCAGTCGGCCATGGTGACGCGCATGACCTCCTCGACCGTCGTCAGACCCTCGATGATCTTCTCGACACCGCTCTGGCGGAGGGTCCTCATCCCCTCTTCGATCGCGTGGCGCTTCACCTCGGCGGACGAGGCGCCGCTCAGCACGAGCTCGCGGATCCCGTCGGTCATCCGCATCACCTCGTAGAGAGCGCTCCGGCCGCGGAAGCCGGTGCCGCCGCAGTTCTGGCAGCCGGTGCCGCGGAACCCGGTGATGTCGCGGGCCTTTTCCTCGGGCACGCCGAGGTCGATCATGACGCTCGCCGGGAGCTCGTGCGGCTCGCGGCACTTCGGGCAGACGACGCGCGCGAGACGCTGCGCCATGATCAGGTTCACCGACGACGTGATCAGGAACGGCTCGATGCCCATGTTGAGGAGCCGGTTCACGGTCGACGGCGCGTCGTTCGTGTGCACGGTCGACAGCACGAGGTGGCCGGTGAGAGCGGCCTTGACCGCGATCTCGGCCGTCTCGAAGTCGCGGACCTCGCCGACCATGATGACGTCCGGGTCCTGACGCAGGAAGGCGCGGAGGGCCGCCGCGAAGTTCAGGCCGATGTCCTCGTGCACCTGGAGCTGGTTGATGCCGACGAGATTGTACTCGACCGGATCCTCCGCAGTGGAGATGTTCGTCGTGATCTTGTTCAGCTCCGCGAGAGCCGAGTAGAGCGTCGTCGTCTTTCCGGAACCCGTCGGACCCGTGACCAGGATCATCCCGTACGGACGGTTGATCGCGTCCTCGAACGCCTCGAGCGCCTCGGGCGAGAAACCGAGCTTCTTCAGGTCGAGCTGCACGCCTCCCTTGTCGAGGAGACGCATGACGACCTTCTCGCCGAAGAGCGTCGGCAGCGTGGAGACGCGAAGGTCCATCTCGCGGCCGTGCGCGATCTTGACCTTGATGCGGCCGTCCTGCGGCAGCCGGCGCTCGGCGATGTCGAGCGAGGCCATGACCTTGATGCGCGAGATGATCGCGTTCTTCAGCTTGATCGGCGGCTGCATGATCTCGTACAGCACGCCGTCGATGCGGAAGCGGACGCGCAGCACGCGCTCGTACGGCTCGATGTGGATGTCGGAGGCGCGCTTCTTGATCGCGTCCATCAGGAGCGCGTTGACGAGGCGGACGACGGGAGCTTCCTCCGTCGCCTTCTCGAGCTGCTTGAGGTCGAGCTCCTCCTCGGCGCGGACGACTTCCATGTCCTCGTTCCCGATCTGGGAGAGGACGTCTCCATAGTTGACGGAGTGCTCGTAGTAGCGCTCGATCGCGCGCTCGATCGACGTCGGTCCCGCGATCGCCGCGCGGACGTCGAACCCGGTGAGGAACTTGACCTCGTTGATGGCGACGAGATTGGATGGATCCGCCATCGCGAGCGTCAGGCTCGTGCGGCTCAGATTCACCGGGACGATGTGGTACTTGTTCGCGAGCAGCGCCGGCAGGACGTCGATGACCTCGGGCGGGATGTCGAGCGCCGTCGGATCGACGACCGGCAGGTGATACTCCTCCTGCAGCACGGTGAGGATCTCCGCCTCGGAGATCCCGCAATGCTTGACCACCCAGGTCGTCAGCGCGCCTCCGGACTCGCGAAGCTTCGATTGTGCGATGCGCAGGTCGGCGGCGCTGATGACGCCGAGCTTGAGGAGGAGGTCGCCGATGCGGCTGCTTCCCGCCTGTGACTTCGGACCCGCCTCCGGCGGCTCTCGTCCCAACGCTTCTGCGCCACCCAAACCCACTCGGCTCTCCGGTACCCGCACGTTCGAGTCCATCGCCCGTCTTCCGTCGGCGGGCACACGATCCCCGGCCGCACCGCGAAACCATCGACGAGGACTCGATCTGGCCTGCATATCGGCGAGCTTTGCGCACCGCTTTACGAAATCCGGTGTTCAACCGTGCGCATAGCGGACACCCGGGGACTGACCATGGCGGAGGTGACAAGTTGAAGGTGCGCAGGCGGAGATCTCGAACGTTCGCACGTCGCTCGGCGGCGGTGCTCGCGCTCGCGCCGCTCCTCGCTCTCGGCTGCGCGACGATCCCGGTGGAGCTCCGCGGCGACGATTTCTTGCCGCTCTCCCCTTCGACGATCACGACGGACTCCCAGCTCGGTGCGCGGGTGCGCTGGGGCGGCGAGATCGCGGACGTGAGGCACGGAGAGGACGACAGCTGCCTCGACGTGATTGCGAAGCCGCTCGACGACCGGACCCGGCCGCTCTTCACGGACGAGAGCCTCGGACGCTTCCGCGCGTGCGCGTTCGGCTTCTACGATCCCGACATCTACGCGAAGGGGCGACTGGTCACCGTCGTCGGCACGATCGACAGCGAGACGACCGAGCAGTTCCAGGAGTACGACCTGCGGATTCCCGTCGTCGCGGCGGAGGCGGTCCACCTCTGGCCACCGCTGCAATACGTCTACGGACCGCCCTACGGCTATCCGTACGGACCCTGGGGATACGGGGCGTGGCCCTACCATGGTGGGTGGGGCTACCCGTACGGTGGCCCGTACCTCGGCTTCTCGTACGGCTGGCCGTACGCGTTCGGCTACCCGTGGATCTTCCCGTGAGCCTCGAGCGCGATTCGGACGCGATTTGCCTCACTCCGGGTCGCCGGGTAATCCCTCGGACGTTGCTTCTTCGCACCGCCGTCGTCGCGATCGCCGCTCTCTGCCTCGGAGCCTGCGAGCGGCGCCCTCCCAACCCACTGGGAGTCGAGGACGCGAGCCTCGTCCTGATCGTCCTCGACGCGGGCAACGCGGGCCACGTCGGCGCCTACGGCTATCCCGTGAATACGACGCCGCGGATCGACGCGCTCGCGAAGCGCGGCGTCCTCTTCGAGAGGACGTACAGCCAGGCCGCGACGACGTTCCCGAGCGTCCCCTCGTTCCTCTCCGGACTCTATCCGCAGACGATCGCGCGGCGCGTGTCCGACGGAAGCACCGCCGACAAGCCGACGGTGAAGCGAATCGTTCGCGGCCTCGTCGATCCCGACAATCCCGGCCGGCCGCGCTACCTCGCCGAGGCGTTCGCGGACGCCGGATTCAAGACGGCCGCGTTCTCCGAGAACCCGCTCGTCGCGGGAGGAATTGGGCTCGACATCGGCTTCGAGGAGTTCCAGTCCCACTTCCAGGACGATCCGCCGCCGAAGGAAGCGGTCCGGCGGACGGAGCGCCTGATCAGCGAAGCGCAGAAGTGGCTCGGCACGGTCGGAGACCGGCCGTTCTTCCTCTACCTCCATCTCCTGCGTCCGCACGCGCCCTACTGGCCGCCGGAGCGGATCCTGGAGGAGTTCCGCCCACCGAAGTACGCAGGCCGTCTGCAGCCCGACGAGAAGGTGCTGCGACGCCTGAACCGCGGGCTCGAGCATGCGACGCCGGAGGAGCTCGCGTACATCGTCGCCCACTACGACGCGAACTATCGCTACGCCGACGAGCTCGTCGGACGCATCGAGGACACGCTTGCGGAGCTCGGCCTGTCGAACCGCACGATGATCGTCGTCACCGCGGACCACGGCGAAGCCTTCAACGAGCACGGCCAGTACATGCACCACTCGACGGCGTACGACGAGATGATCCAGGTGCCGCTCGTCTTCGCGCCGCCGGCCGGCGCGACGCTCGGAACCGGACGCATCTCCGAGCCCGTCGCCCTGATCGACTTGGCACCCACCGTCGCGGAGCTCTTCGGTCTCGAGCTTCCCGGCGTCGACGGCGAGAGCCTCGTCGCGAGCCTGCGCTCCCCGACGACGGCGCCGAAGCGACGCCTCCTCTTCACCGAGGCCGGCGACGTCGTCGCGGTGATCGACGGCAAGCAGAAGTTCATCTTGAACCGGTCCGCCGTGCCGCCGTACCAGAACATGGCCGCGCTCTATGACCTCGAGAAGGACCCCGACGAGCGCGTGAACCTCGTCGCCGAGAACCCGGAGACCGTGCGACGGCTCGGCGGCGCGGCGCAGCGGTTCCTCGGCACGACACCCGTCGACTACCGGATCCAGAACGCGGCGAAGGCGTTCGACCCGAAGATCCAGGGGCAGCTCGAAGCGCTCGGCTACATCGACGCTCCGGAGCCCGAAGCGAGCCCGCGCTAGCGCTAGCCGCCGATCACGCCGCGCGCGCGGAGCCCTTCGACTTCGCCCGGCGCGAGCCCCGCCTCGCGCAGGACCTCGTCCGTGTGCTCGCCGTGCAGCGGCGGACGGCGCGCGAAGCCGCCCGGCGTCGCGGAGAGCTTCACTGGAAGCCCCGTCGTGCGGATCGTGCCGCGCACTGGATGCGGCAGCTCGACGAGCATCTCGCGCGCGAGCACCTGCGGGTCCGAGAAGACCTGCTCGAGATCGAGCACGGGTCCGCAGGGCACGCCGGCGGCGTTGATCCGGCGGACCCACTCGTCGACGCCGGCTACGGCGAGCACGGTTTCGATCTCCGCCGTCAGCGCGGCGCGGTTCTGCACGCGGAGCAGCACGTTCGCGAAACGAGCGTCCTCGAGCCAGTCGGGACGTCCGAGCTCACGCGCGAGCTTCGCCCACATCGCGTCGTTCCCGGCGGCGACGTTCACCCAGCCGTCGCGGGTGCGGAAGCGCCCGTACGGCGACGAGAGCGGATGATGCTGTCCGGCCGGGCCCGGAGCGCGTCCCGACTCGAAGTACATCCCGGCGCCCCACGAGAGGATCCCGATCATCGCCTCGAGGAGTGACGTGTGGACGATCTGGCCCTTGCCGGTGCGCTCGCGCGCGAGGAGAGCGAGCTGGATCCCCTGCGAAGCGAAGACGCCCGCCATCAGGTCCGCGATCGCGATTCCCGCGCGCGTCGGGCCGCTCTCGGGCGTTCCGGTCAAGCTCATGAAGCCGCTCATCCCCTGCGCGATCTGATCGAACCCGGGACGGTCGCGGTACGGGCCGTCCGCGCCGAAGCCGGAGATCCCGCAGTAGACGAGTCGCGGGAAGCGCTCGAGGAGCGACTCCGCACCGAGCCCGAGCTCCTCCATCACGCCGGGGCGGAAGTTCTCGATCAGCACGTCGAACGACGGCAGGAGCCGCAGGAGGAGCTCAATCCCCTCCGGCTTCTTCACGTCGACCGTGATCGAGCGCTTGCCGCGATTCGCGGAGAGGAAGAAGTAGTTGTCCGGCGCGTCGCCGGGACCGCGGAGCTCGCGGCCGTGCGGCGACTCGACCTTGACGACGTCGGCGCCGTAGTCGGCGAGCAGCATCGAGGCGAAGGGCCCCGCGAGATAGCGCGTGAGGTCGAGGACGCGAATGCCCGCGAGCGGCGGCGCCATCGTCACGCGCTCCTCAGGAGCCGCGGAACTGCGGCGATCGCTTCTCGAGGAAGGCGCGCACGCCCTCCGCATAGTCGTCGCTCGCGTAGCAGGCTGCGATCGCCTGCTCGAGCGCAGCGCGGTCGCGCTCCGCAGGCGGAAGCGCGATCTCGCGGAAGGAGAGCTTCGCGCTCCGGAGCGTCAGCGGCGCGTTCGAAGCGATCTGCGCCGCGACCTTCCGCACGTAGGGCTCGAGCTCCGCCTTCGGAAGGAGCTCGTTGACGAGACCGAGCCGCAGCGCGTTCTTCGCGTCGAATCGGCGCGCGGTGAAGAAGATCTCCTTCGCCGAAGGAAGGCCGACGACGCGCGCGAGCGTCTCGAGGCCGCCCGTCGCGTAGCCGAGGCCGAGGCGCGCCGCCGGGATCGCGAAGACCGCGTCGTCGGCGCAGTAGCGGAGGTCCGCGGTCAGCGACAGCGCGCAGCCGCCGCCGACGCAGAACCCGTGGATCATCGCGATCACCGGCTTGCGGATGTTCGACAGCGCGAGGAACGCGTGCGCGTTGTCGTCGTCGTAGCTGCGCGAGGATTCACCCGAGCGGAGCTGCTCGAACTCGGAGATGTCGGCGCCGGAGACGAACGCCGTCTCGCCCGCGCCGCGCAGGAGGACGACGCGGACCTCCGGATCGGCGTCGAGCTCGCGCGCCGCCCCCGGGATCGCACGCCACATGTCGTTCGTGATCGCGTTCCGGCGCTCGAGATGGTCGAACACGATCCACCCGAGGCCGTCGCCCTTCTCCACGCGCACTCGTCCAGCCATGGGCGGCGAGCCTAGCCTGCATTTCTCACCAGATCCCTACTGCGGCGGCCGATAGCACCGAATCTTCGCGAGCTTCTCCCTCCGGGCTCCTCGACGTACTGTTCAAGTACGCCTGCGTCGCCCTCCGGTCCGA
>Ga0194128_10000318_pt1 | contig 88125 bp, 78 predicted proteins | sample TA2KigCa65mmetaG_FD_148650 | JGI IMG/M metagenome (GOLD analysis project Ga0194128, IMG submission 148650) | Freshwater microbial communities from Lake Tanganyika, Tanzania - TA2015037 Kigoma Deep Cast 65m | ecosystem: Environmental > Aquatic > Freshwater > Lake | place: Tanzania: Lake...
TTCGCGCCGTCGGGCTCGGGTGAGACGTTGCCAGCGGGGGTCTCGGACAGTTGTTCGCCATCGATGGGCGCTGTCTCTGTGGCTTCCAGCCTTGCGGCACCGATGGCAAGCACTGCAACAAGCACTACAACAGGCGCGGCAAAAACAACGAGCAACCGCCCTGCGACCACCAGTACCATCTCTGCTCGGAAGGTCGTCGGAGTTTCAGGCTGGCAGCGACAATCACCGAATTTTCTGAAACGACTTCTTCGCACCGAATCACCCTCGCAGGAAATAGTAGGTTGCCAAAGAAAATCCGATCCCGACGACGATTCCACGTACCAACGACCGCGGGAGCTGGCGAGCCATTCTTGCTCCACAATATCCGCCAACGCAGCCGGCAGCCGCCATCGCCGCGGCAAAACGCCACTCCACTTGGCCCGTCGCCACGAAGATCAGAACTGCGGAACCATTGATGCACGATCCCAGCAGGCTTTTCAGTCCATTCATGGCGTGAATGTCCGATAAGCCGATCATGGCGAGCGACGCCAGCATCAGGATGCCGATGCCGGCTCCGAAGTAGCCGCCATACACACCGACCAGAAACTGAAAGCACGCGACTCCGAAGACCATCGCTCCCTGCGGAGTCTGTTGCGTCGTCCCGATTCCGAACCGCCGCGCAATGACTGGCTGCAGCGAAAACAGCGTTGCCGCGAGCAAGATCAACCACGGCACCAATCGTGCAAAGGTCTGGGCAGGTAACAACGTGACCAGCGACGCGCCGAGCGTGCCGCCGATCAGACTGGGGGGAACCAGTCGAACTGCCCAGCGGCTGACGGTCGAATATTCCCGTCGATAGCCCCAGAGCGCCGCTATCGACGCCGGAAAGAGCCCGACCGTACTGGTCCCGTTCGCCAGTACTTTTGCCGCGTCCGCCGGCAATCCTCGATGGACCAGCACCGCGACCAGTGCTGGAAAAGTAAGCAACGTGCCGCCACCCGCCACGGCGTTGATTCCACCCGCCAGTGCCGCCACCAGAATCAAGATCACCATCTCAGTTCCCATGGATCGCCAACCTCTTGGCATCCCAATGCCAGATGAACGCGAAGCCGGCCAACAGTATCAGGCTGGCCCATTGAAACGCGGTGAGACCACTCCAGAATTCGGGCTCCGGCCGGAGAAACTCGGAGAGGAAACGATATCCGGAATAGAGCATGATGTAGAGCTTGATCCGTTGACCAGGGAACCAGCCGCGCTGCTGCGCGTGCCAGAGAAATCCCGCGCACGACGCGTGGAAAATTGCCTCGTAGAGTTGCGTCGGGTGGCGAGGAATATCGTCGACGGTCGGGAAAACAACGCCCCATGGAAGGCTCGTCGGCACTCCATAACAGCAGCCACCGACAAAGCACCCCAGCCTTCCCACAGCGATGCCGACCGCGACGGGACACGCGAAGCTGTCGCCGGTACGCGTACGAATCTCGAGAATCCATTTGGCGATTTCCACACCCGCGTAGCCGCCGGCCAGCCCCAGCAGGATTGTCTTTCCGTTGCTGAACCAGGCCCATCCGCTGAGAAACTCCGACCAATCCGCAAAGACATACGGCAGACGCGCGCCGATCATCGCGCCGCACAGCGCTCCGATGCCGATGCCGAATCGCTCGAGTTGCGACAGCGGCAAGTCGCGCTGGGTCCGGCGGGCGATCCACGCGGCGCTCAGTACCGCCGATCCCATAATCACCGTATACCCGATGCTGATCACAACGATCCCTCGACGGTCAGCGTCGCGAGGCTGTCCGCGGATGCAGCCAGCGAAGGCAACGGCAGATGTCCGTCGCGATAGAGCACGTTATAGGCGCAAAACGGAATCAGATGGCCGCTGGACAGGATGTGGTGCACGCACGATTTCATCAACTGGCGAATGTCAAAATTGTAGGCATCCATGAAACTGGTTGTCGTGATCCGGAAGACATCGGCCGGCGACAACTCCTGGGCAAGTGCCCGCTGGAAAAAACTCGATGCCACCTCGGTCAGATCGTTCGGTACGCCGATACGATCCTGCGCCCCCATCGAATTCTCCAGGCTTGTGAGACCGACGGTGCCGCAATCGCCCGAGCAACCGCAGGGGGTACGGGCCAGGAGCTGTCGGATCAACCGTTCGGCACTGGCCCGGTTGAAACTGATGCCATTCGCCAGCAGGTCGAGATGTTGCGCTATGTCGATGAAACGCGTCAAAGGCACAACGCGACCGTTCAGGCGATAACCATAGGCCAGCGAATGCGCATTGGGGTGAGCGCAAGGCAGCGGCAGGAAATCGCTGTCCTGCCACACTCCCTGGGACTGGTCGGCAACCGCGCGAATCACATCGGGAAAGGTGACGCGGTTGTCCAGTGATTCAGGCTCCACCGCCCGCCCCACGTAAGTTGCAGGCTGAAAACTGACGCCCGTCACCCAGGGCCGCTCGGAAGCAAACCGCACGATCTGACCCAGCTGCCGCAAATTCAACTGCTGTTCGACGGTACAGACGAGTGTCGTACGAATCCCGGCTTCCCCCAGCAAATCCACTGCGCGCAGCTTGGTCTCCGTCAGCGATTCGCCTCGCAACTGGAGTTGCGTTGCCTCGTCGAATCCGTCGAACTGCAGGTAGACTTCCAGGCGATGCCGTCGCGCTGCCAGTTCGTCGCGCAGGCGAGCATCGTTCGCCAGTCGGATGCCATTGCTGTTGATCATGACGATGTCGATCGGTTGCCGGCAAGCGTCGTCGAGAATGGCAACGAATTCCGGGTGCATCGTCGGTTCGCCGCCAGAGAGCTGCAAGATTTCCGGCCGGCCCTCGTAGCGAACCAGGTGCGAGATCGCCAGCCTGCATTGCTCGCGACTTCGATGCCGACCGCCCGGCCCGCTGGAAGCATAGCACATCGGGCAGCGGAGATTGCAGTTGTCGGTGATCTCGAGGACCGCGACACAAGTGTGCTGCTCATGTTCCGTGCAGAGTCCGCAATCGTACGGGCAGCCGCGCCTCGGCTCAATCGCGAATCGCGCCGGGACTCGACCGGGCAGACTATACTCCATGCGGTCGAACCATCGCTCGTCACTGCAGACAAAATCGATCCGCTCGCCGTGCGAAGGACAGAACTTGCGGAAGTAAACACGCCCCTCGCGCGCCACGATTTTCGCCGGCACCACCGCCAGGCAATCCGGGCAGAGACTTTGGGTCACCCCCAGAAATCGAAACTCCCTCAATGCCAGATCCGCCATCGTTTCTTATCCTCGCTTGATGTCGCGGCGCCAGCGGTACACGATCCACTTGCTCAGCACGAAGCCGACGAGTAAGGTCGCAATCGTTGCGCAGAGCAGGGCAATAGGAATGTACGAGTCCTTGCCACCCGACAAGCAGACCGCGCAGAATGTTCCGACCGCCGTGACCATGACAACGATCAGGACCACCACGGAAACTCCCAGCGAGCAGCAGAAAAGCGCGATCTTGCTCTGGGGAGACACGCGGATGCCCGACTTGGCTCGTCGCTGCACCAGAAAGACCGTCCGCATCAGCGCCGGAAATGCCGCGATCGCCAGTGCGATCGCCAGCCCTGGTACTGCCACAAACAGGCCAAGCCCGACCGCCGACAGACTGATCAGAAGAAACGCCGTCGCCAGTGAGAATTGTCCGGCGGCGATCGCCGCCGCGCGATCCGGCGGCTCACGCGGGCTCATGGTGCTCACCGGCGCGACCACCTGTGCTGTCGAAAAAGGACTTTCACCATCCGCGGTTCCCCGGGGCCGGATCGAGTCGTCCAGAACCACGGCAGGCGGGTTCGCCGGCTCAAGCCGTTGAAAGCAGAGCCAGCAATGCGTATCCCCCAGAAAATTCTGAGCACCGCAGGCACAGCGTCGTCCCGAGTCGGCGGCCGGACCGTGCATCAGATGGCCTCCCCCGCCGACGGATCGCAAAGATCGTCCACGACCTTTCGAACGTGCCGGACCCACTGTCCCACAACGATCCCGGTCAATGCGATTCCAGCAACGACCATCAACTGCTGGTAACGGGGCACCGACGGCAGGTTAAGCTCCTTGAGCAGTCCCATCGGCCAGCGCGTGCATCCCAGCACCATCAGGTAACCACCGATCGCGATGCCAGTTGCCATCCGCACGAGGAGCAGATTCATGCGCAGACCGGTCATCGCCAGGATCAAGAAATAGCCGAGGACCAGCGGGCTGCGTGCGCCGTTGGCAAGCACCAACGTCGCCGTCAGGAATACGACGTCAAGCGACATGCTGACCAGGGGCATCCAGCGTGGAAAGACCTGGTCGCGCAGCAGCGCATGCACCAGCCAGGCCATCGCCAGCCAGCCCGCGGCGATCGCGGTGACCGCGAGATGCAGCGGCGCCGCGAGTGCGGGCCCTTCGTCCAATTGCAGAAAGCGCAGCCAATCAAACCGGCCGTCGCTTGCGGCGCGGTGCAGGAGATGGATGCCGTAAAAGGCACCGACCGCGCAGATCCGCAGCAGATTCACACGGAGTTCGGCCTCGTACTGCCGCCATCTGCTTGCGGTTTCCCAACGCTGTTGCAGTGGATCGGGACGGATCATTGTCGTTCGCCGCTCCATTGGTCGTACTGATTATCGCTTTGCCACAGGCAGTTGATAGCCTTTGCGATTCAAGCGTATCCGATACAAGCTCTGGCCCGCAGTAATGTACAAGAGATTTGCGTCACTCCCTCGGCCGAAACCAACGTTGGTCGGTACTTCTGTGGCGATATATGCTAGTTCCTTTCCGTCCGGCGAGTAAACCACGATTCCCGGTCGACTCTCGGCACGTACGGCGACATAGAGGTTTCCCTCTTCATCGCAAATCAGACCGTCCGGACCATCCTGGGGCGCATAATTGACCAGTTCCTTTCGAAACGTCGCGGATCCGTCAGCATGCAGGTCGTAGGCCATCAGCGTCATGGCTCCCTTGCGCAGCGGAGCGGCGACCTTGTCGGCCTGCCGGGGATCGCCGCCGAGTCGCTCAAAGCCGGTCGCACCGTTGTCATTGCTGACGACGTATAGCGATTTTTGATCGGGAGATACGCAAACGCCGTTCGGCTTGCCGGCATCGCTGATAATGCGGTGGATGGAGCCATCCCTGTCGATCCGATAAACACCCATCACCGGCTGATCGATCGTTTCCCAACCAAGATAGCGCGGATCGCTGAAGTACATCCGCCCCTTTTCGTCGATCGTCACGTCATTGGGAGAATTGAACGGCCGCCCTTCGTACATCGCGGCCACAATGAAGCTCTTCCCGGATTTCATCTCGGTACGCGTAACGCGCCGTCCGCCATAGTCAGCTCCTTCGCAGACGATCATGTCGCCGCCCGCGTCGAACTTGATGCCGTTGGACATGCCGCTCGGCGAGCGGTAAATGGCCGTCTGGCCCGTTCGCGGATCGAACCTCCAGATATGCCCGGCATGGATTTCCCCACGTTCGTTGCGGGCTCGGTGGGAGAAAGTGATGTCACTGAAATAGACCTGGCCGTCCGGCGCAACCGCAACGCCTTCCGTCAGCGTGATGCCCTCGAACAGTTTTTCCGGCTTTGAGCCCGGCGGTACGATCGGATCGGCCGCGACCGCCAAGGCCGCAAACAATGCCACGTAGGACGCCGTTCCCGTCAGACGACCGATTGTCGAAATGCCGATTGCCTTGCCGATCATATTGAACCTGCTTTCTTGGATAGAACAAAACTGTCTGAGGCACTGCACTTTAGGGGCAGACTGTACCATGGATCTCCGCCGATCGCTGGAAATACCTCCGACCGCCCCTAATCTTTGAATCCGAACGCGGCGGCATTCAGCACACCGGAAATAACATCCTTCGTGAACAGGCCGATGAGCTGTTCGTTGAGCTCTTTCTGCAAATGGTCGGGATACGACTTGGCACCTTTGGCGGCTTTGGTCGCTGTCCCGATCGACCGCGGCACGCTGCTTTCCTGCAGGGCCAACGTGCCATCCTTCAACTGTTGCGGATGGCGCGTCGGGTCGACGGTTCCTGGTACGCGAGCATTTGCCATGGGAAATCCCTCAGGTGGCAAGCCAATCAGCGATCGGCCAGCCTTGACGGTAAAAGAGGATTTGCCCCGGAATTGTAGCGAATCGGAGTGAGGTCGATCCAGCCACGTTCCCGCTTCTGCCGCGCGATCGTGGCGGAATTCGGCAAATCGTGGTCGGCGAGCCACTTTGGAGCCAAATAGAGCTGTCAACGGCGTTCGAGCCCGACGAAACAGGCTATAGAGGGCGCGAAGCCGTTGTCGATGCGGCGCGGCGGTCCGCCGTGGTTCGGGAATGCCCAACTCGGACGACGACCCCGATGTATTGCGTAGCAACGCAAGCAACGCGCTGGCGCGCATGGGACCTGCCGGGAACCGGGTCAGCCTATAGCGAGAATCGCAACAATCCGGCAGCGGCGCAGACGAGCACAACGTAGCTCAAACTGACCTTGAATCGTTGCAGTGCGACGAACGCGGCAATCGCCAACACCAGCCCAAACCAATTCGTCGATGCGGCGATTGCGGTTGCTGTCGCGGGTAGCGAGAACGGGTCGGAATGCGGAAGACTCAGCGTCGGCCAGATCACCGTCTTGCCGAAGAAAACCGCCAGATTCAGGATCACCCCGACCACGGCGGCCGTGATCCCGGTCAGGGCGGACGTCAGATGCAATTCGCCACGCATCGACTCGATGTACGGCGCACCCAGAAAGATGAACAAAAACGAAGGCAGAAAAGTAAAGTAGGTCGCGATCAGACAACCCAGGATCGCACCGGTCCAGCCCATACCGCTGGCCTGATACCCACCCACAAAGCCGACGAATGCGACGACCATGATCAAAGGGCCCGGTGTCGTCTCACCGAGTGCGAGTCCATCCACCATCTGTGCCGGTTTCAACCACTCAAAAACCTGCACCGACTGCCTGGCGACATACGGCAGGACGGCGTAGGCGCCGCCAAACGTCACCAGCGCCGAAGTTGTAAAAAGGATGCCCATGCGCAGGAACGTTCCGTCCCAACCCTGCCAATTCCAAAGCAAGGCCATCGGTCCGGCCCAGAGCAGGAGTCCCGTGACCAGTCGGACCAGGAAGGTGGTGCGATTCGGTCGAGCATGACTCGGCGGCTCGTGATCGTCGTCGATCACGAAATCGAACGGCGGGTGCGCTCCCGTGGCGGATTGTTTCTTCGCGCCGTGCGCACCTCCCGTCTTGAACTTCTCCGGAGCAATTCGGGAACCGATCCAACCCAGCACACCCGCCGACAACACCACGATTGGAAACGGCACATTGAACACCGCCAGGGCGACAAAGGCCGCCACGGCGAAGCCCAACAGTACCCCGTTCCTGATTGCTCGGGAGCCAACGCGAATCACCGCCACAACAACAATCGCCACAACGGCCGGTTTGATTCCGTCCAGTACCGCTGCGACCGACGGCACGTTTCCGAACGCGACATAGATGGCACTCAGTGCCATGAGAATGAACAGACTGGGCAGCACAAACAAACCTCCAGCGACGATTCCGCCACGCGTTCCGTGCAGCAACCAGCCGATGTACGTCGCCAGTTGCTGCGCCTCGGGGCCGGGCAGGACCATGCAGTAATTCAACGCATGCAGGAACCGCCGATCCGATATCCACCGCCGCCGCTCGACCAATTCCGAATGCATGATCGCAATCTGTCCCGCCGGCCCGCCGAAGCTGATGAAGCCAAGCTTGAGCCAAAAAAGCAACGCCTCGCGAAATGAAACCGAACTTCGCGGAAGAGACACCTGGTTGGCGTGGGTGAACGGATCGCTCATGTTGAGATCAATTTCTTCGGCGAATGGAGGAGTCCCGACGCCAGCCGCTGACTCGCACCGCACCTCCGCAAGCATCAAACTACTCGATTTATGGCGAAGTGGGAACTCTCGCCTTGTCTCGATAACCACGGCGCAGCCTCCCCTCGCAATCTGGAAAAACGGTGATGCCAGCGATACGATGGAGCCGCATTCACAAGTCGAAAGGAGACTGCGGAGATGTTTAAATCGACGGACGGTCGCGTGCGAGTCGGCGTGGTCGGCCTCGGGCGATTCGGGCGACTGCACGCGCTGACGCTGGCTGGGCTCGCGGAGGCGCGGTTGGTGGCGCTCGTTGCTCGCCGCGAGGAATCACTCGCGGCATTATCGCACGAATTGCCCGGCATTCCTGGATGGGTCAATCTGGACGAAGCGATCCTGCGGTCGGGAGCCGATGCCTGGGTCGTCGCCTGTTCGACCGCATCCCATGTATCGGTAACACGACGCCTTTTAGCGGCAGGCCGATCGGTATTGCTGGAGAAGCCGATTTCGGAGGACGGGAACGCGGCGCGCAGTTTGATGCCGCTGGTCCAATCCGATTCCGGGAACCTGATGCTCGGGCATATCGTGCTGTTCAACAGCGAGTTTCAACAATTGCGCGAAGAAGTACGTACGCGGAGCCCGATCGCGTACCTGGATTGTGTTCGGCATCGGCCGGCGAGCATCGTCGGGCAATTTCCGGGCGAGAACCCTTTGCATGCGGCGATGGTCCACGACCTGTATTGTGCACAGGTTTTGTTCGATCGCCGCGAGCCGACTTCGTTCCAAGCGCGGTACCATCGTACGACCACGGGCGCGATCGATCTCGCTCTGGCGCAGCTTACGTGGGACTCTGGAGCGATCGCTCGTTTCGTCGCCTCTTATCTGACACCCGCCGGCATGCCACCCCGCGGCTTTGACCGACTGGAAGTATTCGGAAGCGATTGGGCCGCCAGGATCGTACCGAATCCGCGCCCCGTTGAATTCTGGGATGCGCAGGCTTCCTGGCCACTTCCCCTGGAGATTCGGCCCGGCCCGCTGCAGCCTTCCGGAATGATGGCGGAAGAATTGCGTTGCTTCTGTCGCGTCGTGCGCGGCGAACAAAAAGTCCCTGTAGGAGCGTCCTACTTCGACGCGCTCCAGGTGCAGCAATGGATGGATCGGCTGTCGGCCGCGGCAAATGGCGAATAGGGAATGGAACGGATGAAATGACTGTCGGGGCCGAACCGATCCCACGTATACTGATTGCCGGCGCTCCGTAGCGTCGTAGCAATTTAGCCCGCAGTGACGGGATTGCCCGTAGTCCTCCAAGATAGGTAACCGCGAGATGCCTTGCTCCGAACAACGCCCTTTGACGCGCCGTGAATTCGCCCACGGCGCATTGCTGGCTGGCGGCGCCGTCGGCTTGCTCCGTCCCATGCAAGCTGCCGCTCCGGCAACTGTCTACCCGGCCGGCAGCGATTGGCCAATGTACCGTCGCGATCCCGCCCTGACCGCGACCTCTCCGTTGCGCGGCGGCCTGGGCGAGACACCGCATGTCGTTTGGTCGCTGGAACTGGGCGGGCCGAAGCTTACCGCGGAAACGGTTCTGGTCCGTGACGTGACCGGGAGCGGAAGCGAGGATTTTCTCACCATCAGTGCCGATACGCTTACCTGTCGCGACGCGCGAGGCCTCGTGCGCTGGCGGCTGGAGAATATGCTCAACGTATCGATCCAGCAGATCCTGGATTTCGCGGGAGACGGCTCGCGCGGGATTCTGCTGACGACCTCCCGAGCGGGCAGGGTCGATCAGTTCATGATCGATGGCAGGACCGGCAAAGCGACACATCTTTGGCTCGACCAAAACAACTTCGGTGGCCACACGCGCGTGGGAAAACTGCTGCCGGATCGGAACGGCTTGCAGATCGCTTCCACGTCGAGCGGCCAGACTCCTCCCGCGCCGCAAGGGGGCCACGTACGGCTGGTTAGTTTTGACAAGGGGCTTGATGCGCCCACTTTTCATATCAACCAGCGCGTCAACGGCGTTTTCTATTCGCCGCTGATCCTGGTGACCGACATGGACGGGGACGGTCATCCGGAGTTGGCCGTCTTGAGCCATGAACAGCTCTGGGTATTCGATACGAAACAGGGCAGCCAGAAACTCTATGCCGCCTACGGACCGGCGATTCGGACCTACATGGCCACGGTACAGACAGTGCGACTGCGCCCCGAGGATTCTCGCGCGTCGCTGGTGATGATCAACCCGTCGCTCCCGGGCTTGAAAGCGGTCGCGCAGGACGGCGCCACCTTCGCGCGGGAACTGTGGAGAGTCGTGATCGGCGGCGTCGAGGATCAATACCAGAAGCGCGTGACCGTTGTTCCCGCCGGCCCGAGCCTGGTGTACGACCCGGATGGCGACGGCCACCCGCTCGTGTTCACCTTGATCAAGAACGAGCATGCCGATTCGATGACGAAGCTGGTTGTATTTGACGCTCGGAACGGTACGCGTCTGGCCGAATTACCGGAGGCTCAAGTACTCTCTGCCGACGACCTGGATGGCGACGGTAAAGTAGAGTTCCTTCTGCAGTGCGGTAGGGATCTGGTGATCTGCCGCTGGGAATCCAACCAGTTGAGAACGCTGTGGCAAAGCGCCGATGTTTTGCCCGTGTTGCATTCCTCGCCGACGGAGGGCGATCCGCAACTCACTTCGGGAAGTAGCCCGATCTCCCGCGGTAATGTCAGGGTGTGGCGTGTGCGGGATGGCTCCTCCGAATTCCTGCTGCGATTTCCTGAGGGCGTGTTTGCCTGTCGGCTGGCGCACGATCAGCTGACGCGAGGCGACGCGATTGCACAGCACGAGGCGTTTGGAACCAATCCCGCTGCCGTTCCGGGGCAACCGCGCGTGGTCTGGGACGGTGTGAAACTGGTCACGCTGGTCGATGGCCAGGAAGTATTTCGCTATCTACCACCAGCTCCCACAACCTATCTGGCCCCGCCACCCATCGTCGCCGATCTGGCGGGCCAGCGACGGATTCTCGTTCGCGACGCAAGTTCCAATTATCTGCTTTGCTCTGCGCGGGGAGAATTGGAGCGAGTCTGGGCGGAGCGGGCTCACGGAGTCGCTGAGTTACTCGTCGATCCGGCGGGACTTGCGCCGGTCGTCAGCGACGTCGACGATGACGGCGAACCGGAGGTGCTGCTCACGGTGACCGAAGCCGGGGGTCAACCGGTCTGCCTGCTGCTCGACCAAAACGGCAAGGAGAAGCGCCGTTGGGGTTTGCTCCCTGGCATGAAGAACTTGAACCCCGGTCCCACCGGCCGGCTCGGGCCCGGTCGCGGGCGATGGATTCTGTTACGGATGTCAGGTGAGAATGCCCAGGGCGAGCGGACTTTCCTGGTGGTCGCCTACGACGGGAAAACAGGGGAACAGCTCTGGGTGCGCGACCACTACGGCAACTATGGCCAGAACCCCGTTGTGTTCGTGGCGCATTTTCCCGGTGCGGTCTGGGACTACAATCGCGACGGCGCCGACGACTGGCTTGTCTGCTCCGAGAACTTCTACGGCATTGTCGACGTCAGGGCCAATAAGGACCTGGTCGGTCCGGTCGTGTTGTCCGATGCGCTTGCCGGGCACTGGACCGCCTACACGTTTCCCTCGCTGGCCAGCTTGCGCGACGGTGATCCACCGTGGGTCGTGCATCATAGCGCCTACGCAATGGGGCTCGTTACAAACCTCGAAGGTCAACCCGTCTGGCATTATGGGATGACGCGGGACTCGGCCAGCAAATGGGCCCAATGCGCCGACCTGGATGGCGACGGCCAGCGCGAGCTGCTGCACGTTCAACCTGACGGCGTACTGCGCTGTTTTTCGTTGGCCACCCATGCGCGTTGCCCGACCTGTGCGACGGAATCGGCGCTCGCCGCGCAAACCGATTCTCCCGAGCGTTGGCGGTTCGACATGCAACGACCGGTCGGCCGCATGCTGGCCGCCGACCTGGACGGCGACGGGCGGATGGAATTGCTGTTCGGCTGTGAGGACGGCAAGCTGTACGCGCTTGCCGAGCGCAACGGTACGCCAGTGCTCTTGTGGAGTGTCCCGCTTGGTCGCCGCGTCGGCGAACCGATCCTCACCGACCTCGACGGCGACGGCTTGCCCGAGATTCTGGTCACCGCGGAGGATGGGAAGCTCTATTGCTTGAAAGGTAATTAGACCGCGCGAACGCGGAGAACCGCGCCGAGCGAGCCGGCGGTCGAGGCTTGCTTCGCCCGCTGTCGGCAAACAGTACACAACATGCAGATCCGCTGCCCTCACTGCCACAACGCGATTGAAACGGTCGCCGATCTGGACCGGACGGAAATTGTCTGCAGCTCCTGCGGCAGCAGCTTCAATCTTCTAGGAAACGATACGACGACGACCTATCACCAGGCTGCCAGGCGAATTGCCCATTTCCAACTTATCGAGCAGATCGGCGTCGCGATCCGACAGCGGACCGCTGATCTCGGCCATTTACCTTGGAATCGGCAGCATTCCGGTGCAACAGATCACAGCGACGGACCGATACAACTGCGAAATCCGATTCGCCAAATGATTTCGGAAGAGCACGGAAATGTATGGGAATGGTGCCAGGATTGGTACGGTCCGCAAAACACGGACGAACAGCCGACCGATCCGGTCGGCCCGGCGCTGGGAGATTCACGCACGGTGCGAGCAGGAGCGTTTCTGAGCAATTCGTCATATCTACAGTCGGCCAATCGCATCGATATCAAGCCGACCAGTCGCAACGCCGGCACCGGCTTTCGTATCGCCCGGAACGGGGAAAAACCTGTAACCTGTCCTGGAGGCCCGTCCTACGGGGCCGATAGTTTGCCCTGTGTCCCCGCTGCCGGCGGTGACTTGCAATCCACGCCGCCCGGCGCCAAACTGACATTTCATCCAACATCCCCCTGCCTGTTGAATTAATTGACCTTTGATTGCCCCACCCCAGTTACCGCGACGATTAACGCTGTTGCTCGTGCCGTTCCTAGCTAGGAACCTGGCGATCTTGCTGTTGGTCGCGAGTCCCGGGTCGATCGGTTGGGCCGACGACGACGTTCCGTCGTTTCGCGACGACGTGATTCCGATTCTGACCCGTTTCGGTTGCAATGCGGGAGGTTGCCACGGCAAATTGGCGGGGCAGAACGGATTTCGCTTGTCGTTGCGCGGGTTCGCTCCCGACGCCGACTTTGAGAGCCTGGTGCGGGAATCGCGAGGGCGGCGACTCAATGTCGCGGCGCCGAGCCAGAGTCTGCTCTTGCGCAAAGCGACCGGCCAGGTTGCGCACGGCGGCGGCGTACGATTCTCGGCCGAGGATCGGGCGGCGGTCGTACTGCGCCAGTGGATCGCCGCCGGAGTACCCGGGCTGGTGGACGCGGAACCACACCTTATCGATCTCCAGGTATTTCCCGCGGAGGCGATGCTTCGTGTCGGAGAGGCCGTCGAGCTGCGCGTCATTGCCGTCTACGACGACGGCCAACACCGCGACGTGACCTGGCTGACACAGTTTTCCGCGGCAGACGCCAGCCTGCTCGAGGTCTCGGAGGCGGGATCGATTCGGGCGGTCCGCCGTGGAGAATCGGTCGTGCGGGCATCGTTTCAGGACCAGATCCGGACCGCGACGATCACCATACCATTCGTCACGCAGACGTCGGATCACTGGTACCTCCCGCGCTACAACCTTGTCGACGATGCCGTGTTTGAGAAACTGGCGGCCTTGCATATTCCTCCATCGCCGACCTGCGATGATGCGACGTTCTTGCGTCGAGCGATGTTGGACGCCATCGGCACGCTGCCGACCATCGAGGAGTCGCGACGGTTTCTGGCCGACAGCCGCGAGGACAAACGCGCACGGCTGGTGGAAGAGTTACTTTCGCGTTCGGAGTTTATCGACTACTGGGCCTTGATCCTCGGCGATCTGCTACAGAATCGAAAAGAGCGCGATCACGATGTCCGCGGCGCCAAAGGCGTGCGCGGCCTGCACCGTTGGCTTCGCGCGCAACTGGCAGCCGAAAAGAGTTGGGCCGAGATCGCCGCCTCGATATGGAAAGCCGAAGGCAACGTCGCTCAGGTTCCGGCAGTCGGGTATTACGTCGTAACGATGGGCGAAAAATCGGCCGAGCAGTCAGAAATCGGCGATTCGGTGGCACAGGCATTTCTAGGAACTCGGATCGGCTGCGCCCGCTGCCACAATCACCCGCTGGAGAAGTACACCCAGGACGATTACTACCACTTCATCGGGTTCTTTTCCCGTCTGGTTCTGGATCGCAAGAAGCCGGAAGAGGCACCGACGGAATTGTTCATGGAGAGCGGACACTGGTTGAACCTGCGCCGCCAACTCGGCCAGGAGCAGGAGCGCCGCCAGCTGCTGGAAAAGGCGGCCAACGACGAGTCGGCGCTGGCCGAATCGCGGAAGCGGATCGCCGATTTCGAACGCCAATTGTCCGAGGCGCACGCCAGCGCGGTGCGCGTACGTCAGCCGCGGACCGGCCAGGAGCTGGTGCCTCGCTTTCTGGATCGAACTCCGACGACTCTCTTGCCTGGCTCGGATCCGCGCGACGCATTTGTGACTTGGGCTACCGACGAGAACAACGAGTACTTCGCGGGTGCAATGGTGAACCGTCTGTGGAAACATTTCCTCGGCGTGGGACTCGTGGAACCCGTCGACGACCTGCGGGCGACCAATCCGCCCTCGAACCGCCGGCTGTGGGACCTGCTGCGCCGGGAATTCGTCCGAAACGGGTTTCAGTTCAAACCGGTGATGCGTCTGATCATGAACTCGCGAACGTATCAGTTGTCGTCCGAGACCGTCGCGGAGAACGCCACCGACTCCCGTTTTTACTCTCATTTCTACGCGCGCCGCCTACCCGCGGAAGTACTGCTGGACGCGGTGTCCCGCGCGACCGGAGTTCCGGAGTCTTTTCCCGGTTACCCGGTCGGTGTGCGAGCGATCCAAATTCCCGATCCTGGAGTGGAATCGTATTTTCTCACGGTCTTTGGCCGGCCGGAGCGGACAACCGCCTGCGCCTGCGAACGTACGGGCGACGTAACACTACCGCAACTATTGCATTTGCAGAACAACGACGGATTGTTGCGCAAGATCTCGTCGCCGGACGGCGCGTTGGCACGTTTGCTTGCCGCCGAAAATGACGACGCGAAAATGATCGACGGCTGTTACCTGGCAACGTTGAGTCGCCCGGCCAGTGAGGACGAGCGGAGCCAGGTGCTGCAGCTGGTCCAGGCGGCCTCCGCGAGTGCCTCGCCGTCGTTGCGCGCGGAACTGTATCAGGACCTGTTGTGGGCCTTGCTCAATTCCAAAGAGTTTGCGTTCCAGCACTGATTCGGAAACGGAGAACGACCGGATGACATTCGATCTGCACTGGAATCGTTCGCGCAGGTCTTTTCTGCGCGTAGGCGGACTCAGCGCGCTCGGACTGGGGTTGCCCGAGTGGCTGCGATTACGGGCCGCGGCAGACACTCCACTGGTTCGCGGTTCGGGAGCCCGCGCCAAGTCCGTCGTCCTGGTCTATCTGGGTGGAGGACTCTCTCATCACGACAGTTTTGATTTGAAAACCGACGCGATTGAGGAAGTGCGTGGCAAATATCATCCGATCTCCACGAACGTTCCCGGACTATCGATCGGGGAACTGTTGCCGCGGATGGCGCAGACCATGAATAAGGTTTGCCTGGTCCGCAGCGGCGCACATCAGAACGATCACCACGAGACGGCAACCAACTGGGTCATGTCGGGGCGGTTCGGATCGGCGTTCGGCGATTGGCCGGCGATGGGTGCCGTGGCCGCTCATGAAAGCGGATTCCCGGGAACCCTGCCACCGTACGTTGCGATTCCCCGTAATCCGTCGTTCACCTGGGAACTCGGCAAAAGCGCGTTTCTCGGGGGGCGGTACGAATCGTTCAAGGCCGGCGATCCAAATGCAACGGACTACCGGGTGCGGGACGTCATCGCGCAGGAGCCGCCGACGGAGCTCCGAACCGAGCGTCGACGGGCGCTGCTGAAGACCGTCGACGGTTTCGCGCGGCGTGTCGAGGGCAACGACCAGTTGCAGGCATACGACCAGTTCCAGCGTCGGGCTGCGGAAATGGTATTGTCCGGGGAAGCGCGCCGGGCCTTCGCGATCGAAAGGGAGTCGGCAGAACTGCGTGATCGCTACGGGCGCACTACGTTTGGACAGAGCTGCCTGTTGGCTCGCAGACTAATCGAACATGGCGTCACATTCGCGACGGTGAACTTTGGGGGCTGGGACCACCACGCGAAAATTTGGGATGGCCTGCAACAGAAGCTGCCAGATTTTGATCGGGGATTCTCCGCCCTGATCGACGACATGCACGATCGCGGCCTCCTTGCGGACACGCTGGTCATCGCGATGGGTGAATTCGGCCGCACGCCCAAAATCAATAAAGATGTAGGACGCGACCATTGGGCGCCAGCCGCATCGCTTCTTTTCGCCGGAGCGGGCGTTGGCGGCGGCAAGGTGATCGGCGCGACGGACAAAGACGGCGCCCAGGTCACTGACTCGCCTGTACGGCCCGCCGATGTGGCCTTCACCGTCTTCCGGGCGATCGGAATCGACCCGCACAAGACCCTGCTGACACCGGACGGACGCCCTGTCGCCATTCTCGATGAAGGTGCACCGATCGATGCGCTCTACACTTGAACCGACCTGGGGGCGCCTGTTGGTCATTTTCGGCCTGAGCTCGCTGCTGGCCGCCGAAGACAAGCCGTCAGCGCCAAAAAAACCGCCGAAGGTGGCGCTCGCCCATCCCCTGGCTCTGCCTGTCGGTAAGGCCACCAAGGTCGTCGTACGAGGGTGGGAACTTGAACAGGTCAACGAAGTGCGGGTATCCCAGCCCGACGTGCAACTCAAGCTGCTCGTAAAAAGTAAAGCGGCCGTTCCCAACAAGCAGGATGCCAAACAGGTTGGCGACACGCAGTTAGAACTGGAGCTGACGGTCGCCGCCGAGCCGGTCAGCGGCGAATTGACCCTGGTGCTGGTAACGCCGGAGACGGAGAGCACGTCGTTTTCGCTTCTACTCGGAGCCAGCGAACCGCGTATCGATGAGGTCGAAGGCAACGACGGATTTCGGCAGGCCCAGTCGATCCAAGTACCTCAGGTCGTGGATGGAGCCCTTCACGCGGATCAGAATGTTGACGTATTCGTATTCGAACTGGCGGCACCGCAGACCGTAGTGATCGAAACAATCGCTCGACAGCGTGGCTCCGCGCTCGACAGCCTGTTGACACTCTACGACGATCAGACGAATATCCTGGAGATTTCGGACGATCAGCGCGGCACAACCGATTCCTATATCGAACGGCAATTGCCCGCCGGCAGGTACTTCCTTTCCCTGCAGGATGCTCATGATCGCGGCGGACCGGCTCACCCCTATCGCCTCGTCGTTCGCGGCGCAGCGATTGCGAGATAGCTGTCCCCCGGAGACAAGCTCGCTACGTCTTCACGCAAGGCGGCCGACAAAGTGAGATGAGCGGAGAAATCCTCGTGCGCGTTCCCGGCGAACGGCTGTTCTACAAGTACAGCGACAGCGCCTTCGATGTCTCAGTGGACCTGCGAGTTGCCCCGACATCAGGCGGGGCGCTAACCACGCACATCATCGAGATCGCTCCCAAGACGTTTCTGGGGAAATTGATGTCGCCGCTGATCCGGATGGGACTGGGCAAGCAGACACGGGACGCCGCGAGTAACCTCAAGAAGCTGCTTGAAGGAACTTCGACCGCTTAGATGTGTGCCACTCCAAAGTGTGCCATCTGGCAGCCCGCCGGAAACAATTTGACTTTGCACAAGAGCTCCGCCGGCGGGCCGCCAGTGCAGCCGGACGAACATGCTGCCGATCGTGCATCGCATTCCGCTTCGTCTGTTCAAGGAGAGCCGTAACGCAGTTCGCACTGGCGGTCCGCCGGCCTTGGTCATTCTCGAAGTGACGCCGAGTCCGGCGGACTGCCAGATGGCACACGACGGTGTCACTGCCTATCGGCCGGATATAATGACATTGCGTATCCAACACCCAATCCCGTTAAGAAACCAGAGATACTCTCCATGCGACAACTGCTTTTCGCGTTTGTCACCTTCGTGATGCTCGCATTTCCCTTCGCCTCCGCCTTTGATCAACCTGGTCAGCCTGCTTTCTACGACCCGGTGGAAAGGCAGATCGAAGGCTGGACGATCAAAGTCGATCCCCAATTACTGATGAAGGACAACGAGGAGGTCGCGACCCAGGCTTTTACGGCCTTGGCCAATCACCTGCAGCGGGTGAAGTACATCGTGCCGAAGGATCGCTGCCTGCAATTGCAGAAGCTGCCGATCTGGCTGGAGCTTCATGGAACACTGTCCAGCATGCAATACCATCCTGACCGAGGCTGGCTGGTGGCCAACAAGCACGACCCGCGTCTCGTGAAACATGTGCACATTCCGCGAGCGCGAGAACTGTTTGATCCGCACATGTGGGCCAAACATCCCTACGTCGTGCTCCATGAACTGGCCCACGCGTACCATGATCAGGTGCTGGACTTTGACCATCCGGAAATTGTTGCGGCCTACGAGAATGCCCGGGAGAAGAAACTGTATGACGAAGTGTTGCTCTACACCGGTCAGAAAGTGCGGCACTACGGCCTGACCAATCCCAAGGAGTATTTCGCCGAATCGACGGAGGCCTATTTCGGAGTCAATGACTTTTACCCGTTTGTGCGGGCGGAACTGAACGAACATGACCCGACAATGTTCACACTCTTGGAGAAGATCTGGGGGCCGGTGCGATAGCTCAACGGAGGGACTTCGCCGCAGCAGGTTGGCGGAGCGATTGCCGGTGACGCATGCATCAGGAGACTGTAATGCATAAAGAAACCACGAAGTACCATGGGGCTCAAGCGCCGGCCGACAGGACGGTCTGCAAGTTGCTGGAACAGCAGATCGATCGGCGTCTGCCGGAAGCCGAAAACAAGATCTGGCACGCTCATCCGATCTGGTTTCTCGACGGCAATCCGATCGTCGGTTACAGCAAATTGAAGAATTGCATACGACGGCTCTTCTGGAGCGGTCAATCGTTCAAGACCTAGGGTCTGACCCAGGAAGGGAGCTTCAAAGCGGCGGAAGCGCGGTACCACGATCTGATGGTTTTTGGCTTGCGCAGCCTGTTTGAATTCGACATCCTTCCCGACCCTCATGATGCACTGGCGCGGTTGGTCCAGGCCGGTGTTCGCCCGTTGGTTGCCGTCACGAAGGGCCACAATCCGATCCACAAGGCACTGGTTGCCTACAGTGGGTCGATGGAGTCCGCCAAGGCGATGAAGCGATTTGTTCAGGTGCGGCTGTGGCCCGACGCCAGGCTGCGAATCGTCACGTGCGAGCCCCCACGGGACGAAGCGGAAAAGTTCGTAGGCGACGCGGGCGAATATTGCCGCGCGCACGGCTTCGATGTGGACGAAGCGTATCTGCCCGAATCACCCAAGTCGCATCTGTTGCCGTACGCGGAAGCCTGGGGCGCGGATCTGATCGTCATCGGCAACAGTGCAAAGAACCTCCTGCTGCGGCAAATTTTCGGGGAGACAGCGTTGCACGTTATTCGCCATTCCGATCGTCCACTGTTCCTCGCTCAGTAGCCGCGTCACGGGCGATTCGCGGCGCTCCTGGCCCGCTCCACGGCGAAGTCGATCAGTGGCTGGCAGCGGAAAAAGCCTTCCCAAAAATTGTGTCCCTGCCCTGGTGCGACGATCAGTTGAAACACGTCGGCGGCGCCATCCTGTTGATACCGCCGCCGCAGCGCCGCGGAATTCTGCTCCAAGGTCACGACCGTATCCTCGTCGCCATGGATAATAAACACGGGGATGCGGGCCTTGGCGAGTACACTCGCTTTGGCAATCGGATTGTGTTCGGCAAGACGTTCTTCCAGTTGCTGCGCCGTAATTCCATACGCGGGAGCCGCCTGGGTCAATCCGGGATAGGATCGCAGATCGAACACGGGGTAGATGCCGGCGATGCCGGAAACCTTCTCCGGATTTCGGATCGCCCAGCTGGCGACCCACAGCCCGCCGCGACTTCGTCCCAGCAGGATTGGCTTGCCGGCAAAGCCTCGCTGCCGCGTCAACTCCGAGTAAAGTGCATCCATCAGCACCTGTCCTTTCGGGCTGCCGTAGGCCTCGCCGGCATCAATTCCGGCAACGGCGATTCCCGCCGCGAGAAACTGCTCGTGCATCCATTTCTCGTGCTGGTCGGGATAGCCGGGCAACGTCGGCGCATACATGATCCACGGCTGCGGCTGTCGCCGTTTTCCCTCTTCGGGCAGCAGTACAAATGCTGCCCGCCCCTGCAGCTCAAAAGACTCGCCGGGCAGGATCAGCTCTTTGAAGGGGCGATCGGCTGCTGCCGCTCGCGCCGTCGTGATCGCAAGCACCATGATCACGGGGACAAGCCACCATATTCGTTGTCGGATCATCATTGTCTCCTGCAATCCAAAGCGCGACCCCTATCGTGACGCGGCGTGTTGCACTAATCCGCCATCAGTATCAGGACGCTAAAAGCAATCGCCTGCAACACGGTTAGCACAAGTCCGATTGCGGCGAGCCATATTCCGACGGATGTCTGACCGCGACCGGAATGATCAATCTCCCCGCGGTTCATCCGTTTCAGATCCCGTGTTCCCATGACAATCGCCGCAAGCGCAAGGCCGATTACCACCGGGAAAGACGGGACGCAAAGGCACTGCAGCAATGTGCAGCACAAAGCGGCAATTCCCAGGCCCATGATCAGGCCCGCGCGGTGCGACGGCAGGTAGGTGCCAAAAGGGCTGGTGGCATGGCCCGGCTGCGGCGCGGACATGTCGGAATAAGGGTTCACCGGAACGGCATGCGTCAGTTGCGGGAAAAGGTCAGCCGCGCGAAAAAAGAGATCGTCCCCCGATTTCTTCAACATCGCCCTCGGATCAACGCGCCCCTCGTGAATCCACTGTTCGAATTCGGAGCGAGAAACCGGTCCATACGACGTGCCGTCGGGCGCGGTCATGGTCCAGCCCTCCTCGGCGGATTCGGGCATCGGTGGAGTGCGCGGGATGTCCATCACCGTTCCGCAACTGGGACACCGCGTCTGCTTACCCGCTTCGGTATCCGGCACGCGTAACCGCTGCTGGCAGCCCTGGCAGGTAAGTTCCATCGCCAATCGTCCCTTCTTTCAGCCCCATGCGCTGGAAAAATAAAGCAGAATCATGACGGCAAAACTCGCGGCGAATATCCAGCCCAGTGCCATGACCATCCCAAGGTTCTTTCCCCATCGGGTCAACTGCCGTCCCGAAGGATCGATACGTCCGGCATCCATTTCCAGCAGGTCGCCCGATCCGATGACCCAAGCCATGATCGTCAAAACCGGGCACCAGACTGCCATGCCGACAACGGCCAGTATGAGAACCAGCCAGCCGCGATGGGGTCGCAGATACTGGTACGGCTCGCTCGGTATCGGCGCGACGACCGCCACCGACGCGACAGTGTGCGGAATCGACACAAACTCACGGAGTTCAGGAAACCACTGAACGGCATGCTGCCATTCTCCCGTCTGTTCGCGAAGGCTACAGTCGTGGGATACACGTCCTTCCCGAACCCAACTCGCCAGCGTCTCACGACTTACTGGACCGAATATCTGTCCTTCGGGCGTCTGCATGAAGAAGGTTAGTGAAGGCGGATCTGAGGTTGCTTGGACAGTCGTCGCTTCGGCTGGCGGCCTTTCGCCATCGATGGAAGTGGTTGTCGGCGGCACGACCGACAGTTCGATTCCCGACACTGGCGTTCGCGGCAGCAGCGAATAGGCCTTTTCACGGGGCGAGAAGGGAGAAATCGCGTGGCACCCGGGGCATTCGACTTGGGAACCGCGGTAGCTGTCGGGGACGAGCAGTCCTCGTCCGCACCCCTGGCACTTGATTTCGACATCCATCGAATTGATCGAATTTAGGAACGTTGGCGAAGCGAGTTGGCAGTCTAATCGACGAATCTCGCGTAATCAATGTACGAATCCATTGCCCGACATCGATGTTAGACCATAGAATGGATTGAGCATATTGATCGCGAGTCGTGATCGCGATTAGGTCGACGAACGTGGGATCGCTCACTAACAGGAGCCGGCGTCGTGGATACGGCGTTTTGGATCGTCAGCGGGATCGTTGCGAGTCTGGCGTTAATGGCTGGCTGGGTGGGTGCGCGGCGGTTTCAACGCTATCGCGCATCGTGCCGGGCACACGATTTGGTCCAGGCGAAACAGACCTTCCATCGTCGTCGCGAGTGGCTGGAGGCTCGCTTCATGACGCTGGCGTCCCAGTCCGGAAAACCGCGCGGCCTCACCTGGGCGGAATGTGAGTTTGAGGATGCGGTTCATTTCGCGCGCGACCGTCAATCCGGCAGGTTCCGCGCCTTGGTCGGGATGACGATCCGGTTTGAGGCGGTCATCGGTGGCGACATGGAGGACAATCCCAATGTGAAAAACCTGCGGGCGGCGACGGCCGTTTTTCGTCGGGAAAAAAACGAATGGGTAACCGATGGGATTGCCGTGTTCAATCTGAGTCCAGCCCAGACGATTCGCCACTACCGGCACGAATTGGAGGAACTCCCGGTTCTGGCGTCTAGCCTCTCGGAACACGACAAATAAGACACTTGAGATATTCGGTCTCGGGACAGCCGATGCGATACGGGTGATCCGGAGCCGCGCCGCGTTGTTCCAGGACCTGGATATCGCGTCCGCATTTCTGCGAGACGCCGCCGAGCATTCGCTGAAACTCGAACCGATTGACACGACCGGAACAGCTGCAGGTCACCAGGATTCCATCGTCTTCGAGCAACTCGACGCCCAGCCGATTCAGGCGGTGGTAGGCGCGCAGCGCCTGGTCAATGGAATGTCGAGAACCGGCAAAGCGCGGCGGATCGAGAATGACCATTCCGAATTTCTCACCTGCCGAGCGCAAGGCGTCAAGTTTTTCGAAGCACTCTCCCGTTTCGAACCGCGCATTGTCGATCGCGTTGGCTTCCGCGTTGCGTCGCGCCTCATCGATCGCGCGCTGGCTTGAGTCGATCCCCAGGACGCTAGCGGCAGCGCCGAGTCGTGCGGCGGCCAAGGCGAACCCTCCGACATAGCAGCAGACGTCGAGCACCTTTCGGCCTCGGGCGTAGGCCGCCGCGGCTCGATGATTTTCCCGTTGGTCGAGATAGCCACCCGTTTTCTGGCCTGCCGCAAGATCGACGCGATATTTCAGGCCGTGTTCGACGATCTCCAGCAGTTCGGGCAACGGTTCGCCCCAAAGATGCTCATCACCCGGCTGCATCCCTTCCGCCTGCGCGATCTTCGCGTCGGTGCGGCAGATCACGCCACGCGGATTCGTGAATTCCAGCAGCGGCGGCAACCAGGCATTGCGATGTGCGGCGATCACTTTGGCCGTCACTTGGACGACCAGGTACTGCGCGTAACAATCCACGATCAAACCACTCAGTCCGTCGGCCTCGCTGAAGATCAACCGTGTGGCGGTCTGAGGCCCGTCGAGTCCCAGGTCGCTCCGCAGTTGCACTGCGGAGCGGATCCGCTCGCGCCAGAACGTCCCGTCCAGCGTTTCACCGGCGCGCCAACTATAGAGCCGTACGCGGATGTGGCTCTTGCTGTTGTACATTCCGCGGGCGAGCCAGCGGCCGTTGGGCAGGATCAGATCCACTTCGTCGCCATCCTGCGGGGCGACTTCCGAGGAACAGAGCGACTTTGCCAGCACCCATGGGTGCCGTGCCAGGAACGTCGCCTGTTTGCTCGGCTTAAGTACGACGATGCATGCCATCCGCAGAGTAAAGCCTGCTTTGCCCGGTACCGCAAGGGGCGGGAGAAATGTTGCTTGATCGGGAAAGGGCCGATACTCTAAGGATTCGCGGTCGATTCGACGATCCCGGCAGGAACCACCGATGCGCACCGGACAAATTCGACATGCATTTGCCCGTTTTCGGGCACGGGAGCGTGAAGGTCTCGTCGTCTCCAGTCGTCGCGGCATGTTGAAGGCCAGTCTGGCAGGAATTTGCGGATTGTCGGCCACCGATCTGCTTCGTGCCCGCGCCGCGGACCCCGCGGCCAGCGCCGGCCGCAGTGTCATATTGCTCTGGCTTGCCGGCGGACCCAGTCATATCGACACTTGGGACCCGAAACCCGAGCGACCGATCGAAAATCGGGGACCATTTGGCGTCATGGATACCAAACTTCCGGGCGTGCAAATATGCGAGTACCTGCCAAAGCAAGCGGCAATGCTCGACAAGTTCACGTTGATTCGCAGTGTCGACGCCCGGTTCAGCAACCACGAGCCGAACACGGTGTTTCAAACGGCGAACCTCGAAGCGGAGCCACGGCTGAATCCCAAGGCGGAAATGTACCCGGCACTGGCGTCGGTTGTGGCGCGGCACCATGGAGCGAATCAGCCGGGAATGCCGCCGTACGTTGCTTTCATGAAGTCCCGCTCCCATCTGGCATTCGGCGGATATCTCGGAAAGCAGTACGATCCGTTCCTCGCCGAACAGGCGGCGCGCCTGCCGGTTTACGATCTGGTTGGAAAAGATACAGGGGCCCGAAGCGGCGCGGACCTGTTCCGCCTGCCGGCGCAGCTCGATGCGTCCCGACTGAACGACCGCGGACACCTGCTCGCGTCGTTGGATCGCCTGCGGCGAGGCCTCGACCTGCGGGGATCGATGGATGCGATGGATGCTTATTCCCAGCAAGCCGTCGAGATGGTCACGGGCGAACGGGCGCGACAGGCGTTTGATATCTCGCAGGAACCCGACGCGGTACGGCAAAAGTACGGCAGCCACCTCTGGTGTCAGCAGGCGTTGCTGGCCCGACGACTGGTGGAAGCGGGGGTGGCATTTGTGACGCTCGACCTGAGCTATCACACGGCATCCGGAACTTGGGACACCCACGGCGATAACATTCCACCCTACGGCGGAATCTGGAACGGCCTGCGGCCATTGCTGCCGCTGTTTGACCACCTCTCCACGACGCTGGTTTGTGACCTGGAGGAGCGCGGACTGCTGCAGAACACCCTGGTGCTCGCCATGGGCGAATTTGGCCGCACGCCGAGGATCGGTACGCAGGGCAGCAGCGACGGCCGGGATCACTGGCCGGTGGTGATGTCGATACTGGTTGCCGGCGGAGGATATCGCCACGGACAGGTCATCGGTTCCACCGAAAGCGACGGCGGCCAAATCCGCGAGCGCCCAGTCACGCCGGGCGATCTGGCCGCGACAATTTTCCACCACATGGGCGTTCCTCTGGACGTCTCCTACGAAGACGACAAGCGGCGTCCGCTCCGCGTCATCAGCCAAGGTAACCCGATCTTCAGTTGACGGCCCGAGACTATTCCTCGTGGACGACCTGTCGGACCGCGGATCGGTCCGGCTCCACGACCGTGAAGTGCTGGGACGGCATCGTTGGGCGAATACCCTGCGTATCGCGAGCCGCAATGCGCGCGAATTTGCGGTAATGGTCGTTGGCGGGCTCCAATTCGGCCGCGGTCACAAGACTGTTCAGCCCTTCGTCGGAACGTCCGGTCACCTCCAGCAGTAACCCCAGCTGATAGTGGGCCTGCGCATTGCGGGGCGAACAGGCGAGAATATTGCGCAGCTGTTCCTCGGCTTGGGAAAATCGCTGGGTGGCTGTGAGGATGTCGGCAAGGACCAGTCGGGCTTCCGTATTCTCGGGTTGACGGGCCAGGATCTGCCGCACTTGATTCTCGCATCCGGCCAGATCGCCGTCGGCCTGGCGGGCGAGTGCTGCCAGCAACTGAGCCTGGGTGCGCCGCTGCTCGAAATTATCCACCATTTCACGACGCGGCGGCGCGGCGGCGATCGACTCCGTTTGTCGGTCGTCGCGATTCAGGCTGAACCGCGACGTGGAACAGCCAAGGGATGCCATGGCCAAGAGCAGCAGGGGAAAAGCAACCATCGCGGAATGCGCCATGGTCCATAGTGTCGGCGGCTCGCAGCCTTCGACCCCGGCCTTCCGCCCCGGGGCTGGAGTTGTGGCGGAATGGATCGGAATCATGGAGCAAGTCCTTGGATTGGTTCGATCTGCCTGGAATTTCCCGGACGGCCGGGATCGAAGAAGTTGGGCGGCGACGTAGGAGCATCGACCTCCGCGGGCGACGGTGATTGGCTCCAGGGGAACCCTTGACGCGAATAGTCCCCGCGGGGCAATCCTGGAGGAACCGTTCCTTCGTTCAATCTGCGATCGATCGGTTCGTCAAATTCCGGATTGGCCTCCACAATCTGCTTCCGCAGCGTCGTGATATTCAGGTTCATCGGATCGAATTGCAGCGCCAGATTGACGTATCGGAAAGCATTGACCCCATCGCCAGCCGCCCAGGCCGAATTGGCGAATCGCAGAAACCGCTCGCCGTAAAATCGCTTGCCGATCGGCGACATCTTATCGCGGTAATAATCCTGGCGCGTGAGGAAATCATCCCCTTGTTGCTCCGCCTCGTGGTTCATGACGTCGTCTTTGACGATGCGGGGGGAGATCAGCACGATCAATTCGCGCCGGTCTTTGGTTTCCGTCTTGCGACGGAACAGCCAGCCAGCCCACTTCAGATTACCCAGCAACGGAATCTGGGAAGCCGTCGTTGCCAACTCCTCCCGGATCAGTCCGCCGATAATCACCGTCGAGCCGTCGTAGCAGAGAATGTTGGTGGTGACTTCGGTCACTTCCTTGTCGGGCAGCGTGAAACCGTTCAGAACCCGCACGTTGCCGGACGAAACTTCGGGGTGGACTTCCAATCGAATGGTACCGTCCGAGGAGATGAACGGGCGAAAACGGAGTTGCGTCCCCACATCGAGGAACTGGATCGACTGCGTGGCAGCCGTTTCCGTGACGGTCGTACTTACATAGCCAAGCTTCGACCCGATCAGGATCTCGGCACGCTGCCGGTTAAGGCACGTGAGTCGTGGCGAGGCAATGACGTTGGTGTCGCCGATCGTTTCCAGGGCATCCATGAAAACGGCCAGGCTGCTGTCGAGGAAACCGACTTTCAGGCCGCCTTCCTTCGTCGAGATGTCGGTGAGCGTTCCCAACGGCGATCCGGAGATCAGCCGCATGTGCGCCTGATCGTGGAGCAGCGCAAAATCGACGCCGCGGCGGTTGGAGTCATTCAGTCGGACGCTCAACACCATCGCCTCGATGGCAACCTGCCTTGGCCGCTTGTCGACGTCGTTGATGATCTGGTCGACCTGCCACAATACCGATTCGTAATCCCGCACGATGAGCACTTCGCCTTGCGCATTGGAATCGCTTCCAGTGTTTTCGGCACTGACCGGAATTCCCGTTTCGGCCGCCGAACTGACGCTGCTCTTGCCGACCTGTTTTGTGAGTAGAGGGGTAATGAGTGTCTGCAGTTCGGAGGCGCGTACGTAGTTGGGATAGTAGATGCGCGTGCGAACCGCATCCTGCGCGGTATCGATTTCGCGAAAATCCTCCTGCGTGCCAACATACAGGAACGCCCCTTCGCGGCGCGAGGTCAAACCCGTCGTACGCAGAACGATCTTCAGCGCTTCCTGCACTTCGACATCGTTCAACGACATGTTGACGGTGATCGGCGGCGAGGCGGCATTGATGCTGCGACTGGTCACCACACTGAAATTTCCTTCCTTGGCGATGCCGTCGAGCACGGCACGGATGTCCATATCGCGGCAAAGCATCGTGAGGCGGCCGGTACCTTCCGACCGCAGACTGAGTGCTGGCTGGCGCGCAGCCGAGGCCGAGCCCACCGAACCGGCATTCGTGCCCGGTGCGTGAATCCCCGTTGTCTGGCCGCGCAGCGGACGTCGATCATTGGAATCCTGATCCTGATCGGGCTCGTCGAGTGCTTCGCTGTCGGACAGGGCAACGACGTTCGATTCCGAATCGGCAATTTGCCGGCGCACTTTGCCCCGCCGATGATTCGATGGTTCCTCGGTGTTCGCCGTATCGGCATTCGCACGAATCTCTGGTGAAGGAACCGCACGATCCTCACTCTCTTCCTGATCGTCGGCCGACAATGAGCTGGACGTCGTTGTCGTCAGCCCGCCACCTGCCGTCGTCCGCCGCGCCACGGACATCGGCTCCCGCAGCGGATTGCCGGTCGGTGGACTGTCGCTCGAAGTCGATGGAACCGACTGGACCTGCTTCTGCAGATGTTCGATCCTGCGGGTCACGAGGTCGTGATAGGAGGCAAACAGCGGACTTTGTTCCAGCGAAACCAACGAGTGCGCGCGCGTGGAGTTTGGAGCGTCGCTCGGGACTCGCGTCGATTCGACTGATGCCGTCAACGGTTCAAGGTCCGCCACCGGCGTCAGCGTGCTCAAAGTAGTTTCGTGAGCGTGGCCGCCCGGCGGCCGCGAGAGCGCCAACACCAGCGCGGCGGCAATGCCGACAGCAACCAGGGTCGACAGCAGAAGTATCCGTTGTAGCAGCGACATGGACCGTCCTTGATCCTTGGGGCCAATCAGTCTTCTTGAAGCTCGCCCGACGTGTCGGCGGCAACCGCGTAAAGTGGTTCAAGCCGAGGCAACCGCAACACCACACTCTCCTTACCCGATCGCAACACGACGCGATCTTCCGCCACGCGTTCCAGTCTCACTTCGCCGGCGAGTCGGCGGTGGATTCCCAGCAGCCTCAGATCGATGACCTCCCCCTCGCGAAACGCCCAGCCATTGATCGAGGCCACGGAGCCGTGCGGACTGATGATCGTGCCTTCCAGGCGAAGTCGCCCCGTGGCGCGTTCGAAGGCGGATGCGGTCTGCTCAGGCTCCACGCTGGCCGCCTCCTGATTGGGCTCGGGAATCTCGATTGAAGCGTGGTGAAACGGATTGCGGGATTCGGGGTTCCAGGCCATCGACCGCGACCGAGGATCGCTCCGCATGCGTTCCCACACTTCGTTCCAATTCGAGGCGATCGCCTGCATCTGTTTGAGGGTGTCACCCATGGTGTTCGCGGATGCCGATGCCTGCGGCGTCCCAGAAACCGCGGGAGGTGCCGTCGCGCCGGTGATCGGAGGCTGGGCTGCCGGACAAACCGCCACGGAACGGTTTCCTTTGTGCGACCATTTCGCGATCAATGGTACCCAGAAATACAACGCTACGGGAATCATCATCGCCAACACGGCGCATTTCCGTGGACTGCGCCGCATCTCCCTGGTCACTAATTCTCGCAACTTCGCCAGTTTCACAAAACTTACCCGGAGGCGCCTGTAGCGCTCTTTCCCGGCTCCTCATCTATCGGTATTCGGCAAGGTCAACCTAACCGGATTTTTCGCGATTATCGGCAGAGCTTTCCAGGTGTTCCGCAAAAATAATCAACTGCAGCTTGCAGCGGACCAGATCCAGCTTGGGATCCGGCCGATCGATCTCCAATTGCTGGATCCAAAGTCCAACAACCGACTCCTCCATTTGATGGACGAAATCGAAGAGGCTGGCATAGGGTCCGGAGCAATCCAGGGCGACCCGATACTGGCTGACCGTTTTCAGGCGTTCGCCTGACTGGGGCCGCATTCCATTGACGTCGACCCCGGCCACTTCGGCCAATTCGGCGAATTTTCGGTAGACGTCGGCCAACCGGGATTCCGTCGGGGCCTTCTGCTTCCATTGCCGTGCAAAGTCCTTGGCGGCTTCAAGCTGGACCTCGGTCTGTGCGATCGCCGAGATCAATCGGTCGGAATCGACGATTTGCCGTTGTTTTTCGCGCAACTGGTATCGCAGCCGGGCCAGCGCCTTCTGGGAGGGTACAAACACGAGCAGCGAATAGGCCACCGCTCCACTGGCGATCAGCAGGGTGATCAGCACCGATTTTGCTTTGATGGAAGTTGGTTTCATAGTGCGATTCGATAGGCGGGAGCCGCCGCGGCCGGTCGTTGCGTGTCACCCTGACCCGCTTCGAAGAAATGGGGCGGCGACAACACGGCTCGAATTTCAAACTTGCCGCCGCGTGGAGTCGACTCGCGGGCCGACTCGAACGAGCGCAACTCAGCCTTGTAAAACAACTCTGACTGCGCGAGTCGTGCGACGAATTCGTGCAGCTCCACTGCGTTTTCGGTCACCCCGTTAACATAGACAATCGCTTGTGCGCCCTTGAGTGATTCGAGCAGCTGCTTCACGTCGTGTTCCGCACCTTGGAGTTCCACCTGGGCGGCGGAGGGCCTGACAATCACCGTGGTCGCTTTGGGGACCTCTTGGACGACACGTAGCGACGTCAGCACACAGGATGCGGGCAACTGGCTGCTGATCCCGTCCAGCACCTGCGTTCGGGGCCAGGGATGCTGCAGAAACGTATACAGCGAAACCTGGTGCTGCAGGTTTCCGAGTTCCGTCCGCAGCTCCGTGTGCCGCAACGCCTGCTGTACGGCGAGCGAATGCTGGGGAGTAACTTCGGTCAGCCGGGCGCGTGTGCCGCCTCGCGAGACCACCTGGTAGAACAGTGTCGCCAGCACGACGGAGCCGAACAGCCCCAGCACGACGCACTGCCAGATCCGCGCGAGGCGAAACGTCGCGCGCTCCCGGAATTTCTGTGGCAGGAAGTCGATGGTCTGCATGCTGGTTCGACTCGAGTTCTGTTGACGTTTTTGTTCGGATCAAATCGGGCGCAACGCCAGTCCGGTCGCGACGTCCCACTGCCCGCGGCGACCGGGAAAGCTCTTGGCCGCGTAAGGACGCAGGGAATCGCTCAATTCACATTTCAAATCGAGGCGTTTGCCGATCCATTCCATCATCTGCGCGTTGGACTCGCCGCCCCCCAGCACCAACCGCACAAGCGGTTGGCCGCGAAAGGTGACGCTGTGGTAGCGGACGCACATGGAAAGTTCGGCCGCCAGACGTTCCAGGATCGGCCGGATCGCTTCGGCGACGCTGCAGGCGATTTCATGATCCTGTCCTTCGGATCGACGATCGCCGTTGTTGCGCCGCAGCGCGGTGGCATCGGATAGCGACATCTCGAGGTGCCTGGCGACCGCCTGATCGAGGTCCCGGCCGCCAAGATCAAGGTATTTTACAAACAGCAGATCCTCGCCCTGCGCAATCACGACAGCCGTGCGCTCATAACCTACATGCGCGAACATGGCGCGTTGCTTGCGGTCATCGTCGCGCCGGAACTGTCCCACGTAGCTGCGGACCAGCGCCATCGGTTCGACATCCACGGCGATTGGAACGAGCCCCGAGGCTTCGATCGTCTCCAGCAAGACATGCAATTGCGGTCGGTGACAAGCCATCAGGATCACTTCGCGCACCACGGTATCGGCCTGGCGGACATCGGCCGCTTCCACGAATCGCAATTCGGCTTCGGCGGCGGAAAAAGGGATTCGCCCGGCGGCTTCCTGTTGCACCTGCTTCTGCACCGCTGCGGGATCACCTTTGAGAACGCGCAGGTTCTGCACGAACAACTGGTGGTCCGACAGCGATACGATCACCTCGCGCCCCTGGAATTCGCCGCCATCGCGCGCGCGCCGCAGCGCCGCGGCGATGCGCGCCTGGTGCTCTTTGGCGTCTGCTTCCGTCGACGCGGGCAGGATGTCCGTGCGTATCGCATCAATCAGTTTCTCCCGGTCGCTGGTCAGCTGTACCAGCCGCACGGAATGACTGCCGATGTCAATTCCGATCGGACTCGACCGTCGAGCGAACAATCGCGAAATCATGCGGAAGCCCTCCGGACTCGGAATGCGGCGGCGGGCCACGTTTCGGCCGTGCCCAAAGGAATCGGCGCCGGATCAGGGACGTCATCGATCGGCGTTGGACTGATCGGAGCGGACGCGGGCGGCGCCGTGCGCGTCAACCCACCCAGGGATGTCAAGCCCGTCACCGCATCGACGTCGATTGGCAGGTAAAGTGCCTGCGCGGCGGTACCAACACCCAGCCAGATCCGCGACCGGTCGACGCTCGTCGTCGCACCCAGCGAATTGAACTCGATCCGGTCCGCGGAGCGAATCACACCCGCGCTGGTGATCGACTGAACGGCGACGATCCGCACCGGGTCCAGCGTAAACGGCAGGTCGGCGAGTCGGGTTGTCTGCGTGCGCGACGTGTCGCCGCTGCTCTTGTACGGGTGATCGGGAAGGTCATCAAAATCGGCATTCGTCCCGGCATGGGTCAGCACATAGCGGTTGCCGGTAAGCTCGAAAGTGAACCGATACAGCGTTCCGTGAGCGATCGCGAGGCTGCGACCGTAGGCGAGATCGGACTGCATGATCTGCGCGGCGGATACTAGAGTGTCGCTCTTCCCGGGTTCAAGACTGGGGATGGCGAGCGCAGCGACGATGGCGATGATCGTGACGGTAATCAACAACTCGACCAGCGTCAGTCCGGCGCGGATTCGAATACCCGTGGCATTTTGCCCCGGGCCGCCGAAGGGTGCGGTTCTTTCAGCGTTCCGAACGTCGGTTCGGCGCCGAGGGCTTCGAAGGTGATTCGGCTCGCAATAAGGCATTTTGTTCCTGGAGCAATACGCGAATTTCCTGCAATTCCCGGATCATCTCGTTACGCTGATCCACCGCGTTCGCAAATGGTGGCTGAGCCGCCTGGGGCGCGGCGCCACTGGTCCGATAAAAACTTAGCATGCAAACTACCAGCACGTTTGCCGCCACCAGAAGTAACCATCGCCGGACCGTCGTTTTCATTATTTCGCTCCTTTTCCGCATAACTGCTATTTTCGGACTCGATTCACGGCGGTTCGTCCCGCATCGATACCACTGACCATCGCAGTGTCGCTTGTCCGTTGCTTGTGCCCCCACTGTCGGTCGACAACGGCTCGTATAGCGTATCTGGCCCCTTTTTCCAATGGTAATTCAGCGCCGTATCGGGAGGCTCGAACTTGATCGAAGGGGCCGTTTCCAATCCGTAGTTACTTTCCAGCCAGACGGGAAAGTAGTCTGTTCCTTCGATGAGTTTCACGTCGTTAAATTCGTCCACGCGATCCTCCCACCATTTGTCGCTTTGATTGAACTCAAGCCGTGGCAACACCTGAAATTCCTGGGTGACCAGACGGCCCTTGAGCGAGAATGCCGTCGTCGATTGGCCTGCGACCGGACAACGGAACGCTGCCCCCACAAACATCAACCCGCGCAGGCTCACCCGGGCGCCGTCCACGACGGTCGCATTGCCGCTCACTGCTAGCGTTGGCAACCGCAGCGGGACCGTCGAATCCGCCAGCGGCATCATGAATGCGGCTTCGAGATCGCTGGTTCCCGAGGCAAACGTTACATTCCCAAGTCCGACAATGGTGCCGCGAACCGTCACATTGGCACCGATCGTCAGGTCGGTCGTCGCGACGCATAGTCCCAGCGGATTGGCCGCCGGATCGGGCTGAATCGTCGTATTCTGCAGCAGGGATGGCAATACGACCGCGGAATAGAGCGGCCCCGCGGGATAAATTCGGTAAGAAATATGGCCGCTGTTCAGCCCATAATCGGACAGTTGGGATGCATGCGTGTCCAAGGTTCTGTCGTTGACGGTGACCCGCAAGGTGTTCGTTACCAGCGCCAGCGTCAGGAGGTCCGTCAGGGCCACGGGCAAGGTCACTGACTGTGAAAACGGACGGAAGTCGGGCAAGCCCGCCGCTCGCATCTTTCGCAGGTCCCTCAGGTATTTTTTCTTCGAGTCGATGGCTCCCCCGTCGGGACCGCAGATCGTCAATGGCGACCGGATGCGGGTCGGCCCGTCGATATGTAAAGGAAATTCGACATGAAATTGGTTCGCGATCCCGCTGGCGTACTGGTAGACGCGATACGATTGCTGATCGGACCAGCCCGGCGGTTCGGCGGGAGTTTTTTCGGGTACGAGTTGTACGACGGTGCGGATGGCATGCGTGGCTCGCAGCCGGATATCGGTTTCGTCGATGACCGTCGCCGAAGCCAGAATGGTGACGCGGTACGGTTGATATGCGTATTCCGGATGCGCGGCGTTGATGCGGCTGTCTCCCGCAGTGTAACGGATCGCATAGGACTGATCCTTGCTCCACGAACCGTGAACAGTGAACTCGTTACCGGATACAAATCCAGGCCAGCTGCCGTCCTGAATCGACCGCAGTGCCAGGCTGGTTGCCTGCATCGCGGCCAGCCGCGCGGATTGGGCGCGCGACGAGTTTTTCTGGATCAGTGCGCTGGTAAGCTGGGAGCGCGCCATGCTGTATGCCAGGCCGATCGCAATGGCGAACAACCCCAACATCAACAGCAGCGCAGCGCCTCTGCGGCGCCGCGCCGGGATCGTTCGGTGTATCGGACCAGGAAGGTGTTCCAAGCAGCGGACGGACGGCATGAGTTTCATCGCGAAATCACGTAATAGAGGGCTACGGAATCCAGGAGCGGAAACAGCGCCGCATCGGCGGATGTGGCATCTTCGGTGAGTTGCAACTCGATCCGGCACCAGACCTGCCGCAGCCCGGTCTTGCGGGAATACAAATCCTGCGGCCAGCCCAGTTGACGCCAATTCAGGTAGGTCTGCGAGGCGACGTCCGAATTGCGATATCCTTGCAACGCTTCGGTCGAGGGCCGCAAACGGGTCTCGAAACGCAGATTGCCCCGCGAACCGCTCGACGACGAACTGACGCGCAGCAACGACGTAAGCTCGTGGCGCGTCGCGGACGGCCCGTTTTTGAAACTGGCAAGCAGCGCCACCCACCCCTGTTCGTCGTCCAGCGACGGGACGGTCGAGTTGTCGCCGGGCAGCGTGATTTCGAGCAGTTGATTCGGAGCACTGGGCGACGGGCAAAACACCGTCAATTCGCCGACCCTCGGTAGTCCCGCCGCATCCGCGGGTGTGCCGCCGGGCGGATCCCAGACCACGGCCGTGTCGGGAAACAGGTAGGCCCCGTCCACCGCCGCAATGCTGATAATCCCTGGAAAGGCCTCGCTGGCATGTGCCCGTCGCATCGCACGCTCAATACGCTCCAGGCAGACGCGTCCGTGCTGCACGATTTCGGAACTTGTTTGCGAAAACTCGTGGGCGTTGCGCACCGTGGCGGCGAGCATCGCCACTCCCGCGGCGATCATCACGGTGATGACACTCGCGGCCAGCAGTTCAATCAGCGTCACACCGCGGGACGAAATCCGCGCGGTTCGCGGGCGGTGCCGCGTGGTTCGCAGCTCCGGCAGCATTTTTTTCGACCACCACCGATCAGTTGCTCTTGGGCACATGGTTCACCGCTCGTCGCAACTCCGCAAGGATCGTCCGCGAACCGTCGGGTCGACTTCGGAATAGTCGAACTTCCAGCATCCGGTGATAGCTCGGGGCATCCTGCGGAGTGAGTGAATTCGCGTCCGCCACATAGAACAGATTGGTTTCCACCTGCCAGCCCGCGAAATAGTCGGAGGGAATCGCGAAATTCGGATGCCGATCGACGACGGCCGAGGATCCGCCCGTCCCGAGCAACTGTCCCCATCGATCGACGAGGGGTGACTCGACGCGCGGCGTGCGGTGGTCACCATCCTGTTTGCCGGCAAAATCGTCGAGGTCGGTCCAGTCTGCCCGGGGGCCGTCGACTGCCGTGCCTAACGGTTCGGAAAGCACATTGTTCGGATCCGCGACGGTGGCCTGCGGGTCGGCGAACGGTAGCCCTGACGCTTCATCGAGGTATTGCGAAGCGATGCCGCGGGCCAGCATCTCGTCCCATGCCTGGTTCGTCGATTCAACCGCCGCCTGCGTCGCCAGCAACAAGGACGCGCCGACTACCGCCAGCATCGCCAGCGCCGCCATGCATTCGATCAGGGTCATCCCGGATCGCGTCTTGCCCTTACCACGCGACATCGATAGCAGGATCACGTGCGGCCTCTGAATGCGAAAAAGAAAAAACGCGGCGGGTCCCTCGAGCTCCCAACTCCGCCCGCCGCGCCAAACATACTGTTCTCTCCCCAGGGACCAGCATGCAGAAAAACCATAGGTCGATCGCGGGAAGAGTCAAATCGCCGGGGCCAACTGCCGATCCTCCCGGCCGCGGGCCCGATCGATGTTGCCTTCGCGAAACGGCTCGAGCCACTTTTCGCAACGTGGTGCGTTTCCCCAACACGCGGCAGTTCAGCGGCTCTTCCGCAAAACCGGCGAAGAGCCAATTCCGCGGAGCAACATCGTCACGGGAGAGTCCTGCACCGAATTTTCCCGTACCAAACCACGCTGACATCCGCGTTCCTTCGTGGTTATCATACGGCAGTGCAATCGATCGTCGTCATCAACGTTGTCGGACTCACCTCGGATCTGATCGGCCCGGACATGCCGCGGGTCGCTGAATTCGCGCGACGCAGCGCAATCGCTCCGATCGACCCCGTGATTCCAGCGGTAACCTGCTCCGTCCAGGCGACTTACCTCACCGGCCGCTGGCCGTCCGAACATGGGATCGTCGGCAATGGCTGGTATTTTCGCGATGAATGCGAAGTCCGCTTCTGGCGCCAATCCAACCGGTTGGTGGCCGGTGACAAGCTCTGGGACGAGGCCAAACAGCGCGACCGCAAGTTCTCCTGTGCCAATCTCTTCTGGTGGTACAACATGTACTCGACGGTCGATGTCAGCGTCACACCGCGACCGATGTACCCCTGTGACGGCAGGAAAATCCCCGATATTCATACGCATCCGGCCGGCCTGCGGGACGAGTTGCAGCGCGAACTGGGAACGTTCCCGCTATTTCAGTTCTGGGGTCCGGCTACGAACATTGCCTCCTCGCAATGGATCGCCGACGCCGCGAAACGCGTGATCGATCAATTCGCTCCCACCATGTCGCTCGTGTACCTGCCGCACCTCGATTACTGCCTGCAACGGCTCGGCCCCAATCCGATCAGCAACGCGGCCGAACTGCGGCAGATCGACCAGGTCATCGGCTCGCTGATCGATTTCTGCGCAACGCGCGGCGCCACGGTGGTTTTACTCAGCGAGTACGGAATTACGGCCGTCGCGCGCCCGGTCCATCTCAACCGTGTACTGCGACAGGCCGGTTTACTCACCGTCCGCGCAGAACTCGGGCGCGAATTGCTGGATGCCGGAGCCAGTCGCGCTTTTGCTGTCGCCGATCACCAGGTTGCCCATATTTATGTCAACGATAGGTCCTCGCTGGACGCGGTTCGCACGCTGATTCAGAACACGCCCGGCGTCGACCGCGTCTATGACCAGGCAGCCGCCAAAGAAATTCACCTCAACCACCCGCGGGCTGGCGACCTGATCGCACTGTCCGAGCCGGATGCCTGGTTTACGTATTACTACTGGCTCGACGAGTCACGGCAACCCGACTTCGCGCCAACGGTCGACATCCATCGCAAGCCGGGTTACGATCCGGCCGAGTTGTTTATCGATCCGCGTCTCAAATTCCCGCGGCTCAAGATCGCGGCGAAACTGCTGCGGAAGAAGCTCGGATTCCGCTATCGGATGGACGTAATTCCGACCAGCGGTGAGCTCGTACGCGGCTCCCACGGCCTTCCCGCCGCCTCCCCGCGGAACGCACCGATCTTCATTTCCCCTCGTAAAGACCTGGTCCCAGGCGAACCACTGCCACCAGTCGCCATCCGACAACTGCTGCTGGATCATATCTTCCATTCGCCAAAGTCGTAAAACGAAACTTGTTTCGTTAGCTCGCGCTACGCATTCGCGTGATATCGGGAACTCGAGGCTGATCGCAGACTGGCGACTCTTGCGTCACCAAATTCGCGAAGGCTGGCTCTTCGCTGAGTGCAAACACGTGCCGCAAACCTCTCGAAACAAGTTTCGAGCTACTACGTGCCTCGTTGGTGTCCGTACCATTCGATCTGCATGCGAGGGCAGTACCGCAGTCCGCGTTCCTGGCAGAGCGGCCTCAGCCAGTGCCCGATCTCTGCCAGCGCCGAGGCGATGGTTCCCTGCGGCATCAGCAGCACGCGGCCCCGATCCAACTCGGGAAACTGGGAAAGATACGACTCGATTTCGTCACAGTCGGAATGGCTTTCGACGACGAACTTCAGCTGGTATTCCCGTCCCAGAATTAACCGCCGAATCACGTCCGGCGCATGGCGAGTTTGCTCGTGGCGGCGATGCCATTGCGGGTGCGATTCGGCGGCGGGCGTTGAATTGGACAGTTTGGGACTGATCGACATCAGGTCGCACTGAACCGGCAGATACAACGTGCCCGCCGTCTCAATCGTCAGGTGCAGTCCTGCAGCGGCCAGGGCTTTGGTCAACGGCAACAGTTCGGCGAAGAGCATCGGCTCACCACCGGTGATCACCACGTGCCTCGCCGCATAACCGCGCACCGCATGCACGATTTCGCCGATCGACCAATCCTCTCCTTCGGGCGACCAGGACGTGAACGGAGTGTCGCAAAACCGACAACGCAGGTTGCAACCAGAAGCCCGCACGAAGACGCTGGGCGTTCCTGTCAGCAGCCCCTCGCCCTGCCGCGATTCATAGATCTCTGCAATTCGCATTGCCTTCCGTCCCCACTTCCGCCCAACGCCAATTTACAGAATACTGTCCACTGATCCGTTGAAATACCGGAGGCACTCGAATGGCACCGCCGCAACGCGACTTGCTAGAAACGTTTCCCAATCAGTTCCCGCAGCGCGATTATCTGATCGAAATCGTCTGCCCCGAGTTCACCTCGGTCTGCCCGAAAACAGGTCAGCCCGACTTCGGTACCTTGACGATTCGATATACGCCGGACCGGCAATGCGTGGAGTTGAAGAGCCTGAAGATCTACCTGCAGCAGTTCCGCAATCTGGGGATCTTTTACGAAAACGCAACGAATGAGATTCTCGACGATCTGGTCGCCGCGCTGCAGCCGCGCCGAATCAGCCTGGCAGCGGCTTTCACACCCCGGGGCGGTATTTCCACAACGGTTACGGTCACCTACGAAAAAGCGTGAGCCGCTCGAATTACGCCGCTCGAATTACACGGAGAACGAACTACCGCAACCGCAGGTCTTGGTCGCGTTCGGATTCTGGAATTCGTAGCCGCTCTTCTCAAATTGCGTCTTGTAGTCGATCGTCGTGCCGTTGAGCAGCAACGCGCTGCGCTTGTCGACGACAATCGATACGCCATGGCTTTCAATTTTGTCGTCCATGCTTTCGTCAAACGACTTGTCGAAATGCAGCCGGTAGCCAAACCCGGAGCATCCTCCCCCTTCGACAGAAACTCGCAAGAACGCATCGGCTTCGATTTTCGCCGTGTCGCGAGCCTTCTTTACTTCTTCCGCAGCCTTTTCCGTCAACGATACGATCATGGTCAAATCCCTCTCCGTTCAAGACTCAAAACCGATTTTTCACAACCGCATATGTCTAAAATAGTACATCGATCGACATTAGGGAAGGTGGGATTTTGGGAGGACCTGGAACGCTCGCCGGGCGGTGCGCTTACCGGCCAATCAGCGACCGCAGCCGCCGCACGGAATCGGCCACGATTTCGATCGCCTGATCGATCTCGGCTTCCGTGGTGAATCGGCTTAAACCAAACCGCAGACTGGCCCGAACGCGGTCATCGGGAACGCCCAAGGCCCGCAAAACGTGGCTCGGTTCGGGATTGGTCGAGGTGCAAGCACTCCCGCTGGACACCGCCAGGTCCCGCATGCTCATCATCAATGCCTCCCCGTCGACACCGCCAAAGGAACAGTTCAAGTTGCCTGGCAGTCGCAATCCTGGGGGTTCGAGTGCCGGACCATTCAGGGCGCAGTCGGGAATGCGATCGCACAGGTCGGCGAAGAGCCGGTTCCGCAATCCCGCCTGCCGGATCGCCTCCGTTTCCAATTCCTTCTGGGACAATTCCAATGCCCGCGCCAATCCAACGACCAAAGGAACGGGGCAGGTGCCGCTACGGAACCCGAATTCCTGACCTCCCCCATCAATCTGTGGTTCGATTCGCACGGGGGGGGTGGAGCGGCGGACATACAGGCCACCGATTCCTTTGGGGCCATGGATTTTGTGACCGTTGAAACTTAACAAGTCGACTCCCAGTTGTCGGACGTCGACCGGGAGTTTTCCGACGGCCTGGGTGGCATCGGTGTGCACGAGGATTCCACGCTGCCGGCATAGTTGTGCTAGTTCCGATAGCGACTGAACGACGCCTATTTCATTGTTCGCGAGCATGACGGTGACGAGCAGCGTGTCGTCGCGCAGCAACTCGACGAACTGCTCCGTACGGAAACGTCCCGCATCGGCCTGGCCGGCCGGCACCAGCGGCGCGAAAGTGACTTCGAATCCGCGACGCGCGAGTTTCGCGATCGGATCGAGCACCGACTTGTGCTCGGTCGCCAGCAACACCAGGTGGTTTCCCCGCCTGCGAACGCGCTCCGCAACTCCCCGGATCGCCAGGTTGTTGCTCTCCGTCGCGCCGCTGGTAAAGACAATTTCCTTGGGAGACGCGTTCAGAATCCGAGCGATGGAAGTTCGCGCCTCATCGACCGCCGCCTGGGCATCCCAGCCCATCCAATGGCTTGTGCTTCCGGCGTTTCCGTAGTGCTCCGTGAAAAATGGAAGCATCGCTTCGACAACCCGCGGGTCGACCCGCGTCGTGGCATGGTTGTCGAGGTAAATCCGGCGGTCGCTCATGGTCGGGCGAACAAGGCCTCCAGGCAGATGCGCGACCATGTTTCGAATCCGTCCAGGTCGGCCATCAAGTCGGGCAACGGCCGGAATCCGGAATTCAGGATATCCGATTCGCGGGGACGTACGTCAGGCCGTTCCACGTCGAAGATATGTACCACTCCCAGATGCACTCTTCCGACTTCGGTGAGGTCGTCGTTGATCAAGCCGCAACAGGTATCGCGGTAGGGGGAGTCGATCACGACTTCCTCGGACAACTCGCGGCGCATCCCCTCCCAATACGGGTTCTGTTCGACGGCGTCATCGGCGCAAATATGTCCGCCAATTCCGATGCTCCGCTTGCTGTGCAGCCGCTTCTCGCCTTGCCCTTTGCCACGAGTGTATTCGAACAGCTGAATCTGGCCGTCGTCGCTGGTATGGCGGAAGATCACGTACGGAATCAACTGCTTGAAGCCCGGGTCTTCCTCCATTTGCGGTCGCGGTCGATAGCTGGTGTTGCCGCGATCGAAGAGTGGACCGAAGTACCGATCGATCTCGGCGCTGAACCCCTGGAAGTGTCCCAACTGGTGAAATAGTTGTGTCGGTACGACGAGAATCTGTTCAACCGAAACGGCGGACATGCTGGAATGGGCTCCGAATAGGGATACGCCGCCGAGGGTCGATGAACAGGCCCGATCACTTTGGCCGGCTCGATCCGTCGACGATTCTGGCTTTGCATTGTGCCATAATCCGCGGACGGCGGCTATCACCGGAGCAGCAGGTCAGAGGATCAGCATGGCGTCGCCGTAACTGTAGAATCGATAGCCCTGTTTGATCGCTTCGGCATAGGCTTCACGGATCAGTGCATCGCCGCCGAAGGTACGAACCAGTACGAGCAGCGTGCTGCGCGGCAGGTGGAAATTCGTCAGCAAGCCGTCGAGGGCGTGGAATTCAAACGGCGGGCGAATGAACAACCGCGTTTCACCTTCAAATGGCAACAAGGGCCCGCTGGCTGCGGCCGACTCCAGCACCCGTGCCACCGTTGTCCCCACCGCGATCACCCGCCCCGCCCGTTCACGGCATGCACGTACCGCTTGGCAGACTTCGGGTTGGACGGCCCCCCATTCCGAGTGCATTGCGTGCTCGTCGAGATTCCGCGCGGTCACGGGGCGAAACGTTCCGATTCCCACATGCAGCGTGATCGAGGCAATCTCGATCGGCAAAGCGCGCAGGCGTTCAAGCAATTCTTCGGTGAAATGCAAACCGGCGGTAGGGGCCGCGACGGCGCCGGGCCGTCGCGCGTAGACGGTCTGGTATCGCTCCCGATCGGAATCGACCATCGTGCCCTGCCGAATGTAGGGCGGCAACGGCACCCGGCCGACCCTTTCGAGCAGTTCCCAGGTCGGCAGGTCGCTTTCGGGCCGAGCCAGCCACAGACCATGTTCGAGGAGGGCCAGCAAATTCAGTGGACAAACCTCGCGGGCGTTGGAATCGCACAACATGATCGACTCCCCAGGTTCCAGCCGGCCGCGCGTCTTTCCGATCACTTTCCAGGCGGTCGGGCGTTCGCCGAGGGGACTCTGGCTGGCCGGAATTGGAGCGCCCGCCGGTATCAAATCGCCGACCGGGGTCGGACCGGGGAACGGGGAGTCTTGCGATAGGAAGAGTCCGGTCCAGCGGCCGCCCGTTCGCGACCGAAACCCTTCCAGCCGCGCCGGCACGACTTTGGTATCATTCAGAACCAGCAGATCGTTCGCGCGAAGGATGTCGGGCAGGTCGCGAACGTGCGAATGGGATATCGTTCCGCGCGCTCGGTCGACGATCAACAATCGCGCATCGGACCGTCGTGCCAGCGGCTGTTGGGCGATCAGATCGGCGGGCAAGTGATAGTCATAATCATCGATCTGGTCCATGATACCGCGAGTATAAATCGCGGGGTAAGGCTTCCATAGGGGGATGCATGTCGCCGATCCGCGCCGCCTTCTTGATCACCGAATTGCGCGTGGGCGGAGCGGAACGCTGCCTGACTCGGTTAGCCACGGAACTCCATTCCGAACAATTCCAGGTCGAGGTCTATTCCTTGGCACCGCCGCCACCGGCTGATCGTGGCGAACTGGCGCAATTACTGCGGGAACGCGGCATTCCCACGCATTTTCTCGACCTGAGTTCCCCATGGCAGATTCGTACCGCCGTGCAGAAGTTTCGGCAGGCACTGGATCGGCAGCGCCCGGCGATCATCCAGTCGTTTCTGTTCCATGCGAATGTCGTCGCATCGCTGGCGGCAAAACCCTGGCCCGCTATGCGCGTGGTGCATGGCCTGCGGGTCGCTGATCCTCGCGCCTGGCGACACTGGGTGGAGCGTTTTTCCGCGCGCCGCGCCGACAAGGTCGTTTGCGTGAGCGAAGCCGTCGCCCGATTTGCTCGCGCACGCAGCCGGATCGACTCGGCCAAAATCGTGACAATCCCCAACGGCATCGATTGCGATTTCGTCGACGCGCAGTCCGCCACACCGCTGTCCGCATTGGGACCGGCTCCAGGACGTCGCGCGATCACGGCCCTCGGTCGGCTTGATCCCCAGAAAGGACTCGATTGGCTCCTCGAAACTGCGGCGATTTTTTTGCCGCAACTGCCGCAGCACGACCTGGTCATCGTTGGCGACGGACCGGAACGTGCGGCGCTGGCCGCTCAAGCCCAGCGACTTAAAATCGCCGAACGAGTCTGGATGCCAGGCTGGCGCAAAGACGCCCTAGGTATCCTTAAGGCCAGCGACCTGTTCGTGATGACCTCCCGCTGGGAAGGAATGCCGAACGCGCTGCTGGAAGCGATGGCCTGCTCGCTGCCCGTGGTGGCAACCCGCGTCGAGGGCGTCGAGGAACTCGTTGCGGAATTCTCGGACCGACAACTTGTCAGCCCGACCGACACCGAGGGACTCGTCCACCGCGTCGTCAAACTGGCGCGCGATCGGCAGTTGGCCGAGGAACTTGCCGCCGCCAACCGCTGGCAAATCCAGCAGCATTTCTCGCTGGAACGAATGGTCGCAAAGTACCAACAGCTCTACCAACGCCTGCTGCTCGTCGACGAAAACCGCGCCGATCAAGGTGGTTGACGACCGTCCCCCGCGACCTCGGCGGGGCAGCACGGTCAACATAGCTCTTGTAGAGTATTGCTACATCCACGAGATTGGTTCCGTAGGCTCGGTATTCCCGAGCCTATGCCGGGCTGGCGCAGGCGCAGCAGCAGGCTGTCACGAGTATCAGCCAGATCGTATATTCCCTTTCCCCCAGGCGGAGCGATTCCAATAAATTACACCGCCAATTCGGCAGAATCTTACGCGGCTTCGGAAAAAATCCCTCCTTTTTCATCCGGTCAACGCAGAACTTCAGGCAAGTTGCAACCGTATTTCCCGCATCGCCGTCGCCCCGCCCGATCATTACGTTGGGGCTGCGAGTACGCCGATCCGAAAACTTCGTGGACAGATTGAACATGCGCGTTGGCCGAGTTACGCTGGTGGGCTCCGATCCATCCGACAGGTGTGGGAAGCGAATGTTTCGAGCGATTCTGGCATTGATATTCGTATTCGTACTCGAATTGGCAACCAACGGGGCGGTGGCATTTCGCGGGGCAAATGCGGCGGAAGGCGGCTCGGCCGCCGGTGATTCGCCGGGGCTGGTAGTCACCGCGCAGGCGGGCGAAATACGCCGGCACAAGCCGGGTGCCTGGACAGTGCTGGTCGCGTCGGCCGCCAACCATGGCGACGAGGACCGCACGGGGATGGTCTCTACCTACTTCGCGCCGCGGGTGGAACAGCAGTTCGCCCGGCAAATCTGGGTGCCGGCCCATGCCTTTCGAACATCCTGGTTGCCGATTCCGTTGCCGACGGGCCTGGCCAAGAACGTCAGCCAACAGCAACTGACGATGATATCGACGGAGGTCTCGGCCGATGGCCGGCAACTTCTACAGCGGCACGAGAGAGACCTGCTTACCAATACGATGCCAATACTGCTCGACCACGAGCCGGGCATGACGGGCACCTATCTGCAGAAACCGCTTCCGGACGAGCACAACAACTCTGGGAAACCGGATGCGGATGCCTATGATCTAATCCTTCGAGCTCGGGGGCTGGTCGATCTCAGCCCGATCGTCGTCGATTTGTCCAACGATTTTCTGCCGCCCTGGTCCGAGTCTCTGCAGGGACTGGAGCACATCGTGCTCACCGCCGATCGCATCACCGACGATGCAGCCGGCATGGTGACGTTACGAAGTTGGGTACGAAACGGCGGACGACTCTGGGTGATGCTCGACCGCACCTCGCCGCAGACGGTTCGCGCTTTGCTGGGTAACGCTATGAATTTCACTGTCGTCGACCGCGTTGCGCTCGACGAGTTTGACCTGGAAACGATCGAACCGGGCAGCGCGACGAACGTCGAGCACTGCGAATACGACCAACCGATCGACTGCGTTCGCGTGCTGTTGTCCTCGGGCGAAGTAACGCATCGCGCTGGCGGCTGGCCCGCCGCCTTCTGGCAATCGTACGGTGAAGGGGAATTGTTGTTCACCACGATCAATCCGCGCGGCTGGCATCCCGAATCGAGTAACCGGCCGCGAGTCGCGTTGCAGAAGTTGTCGACGCGTTTTTTTTCCGGCCGTGAAGGACGCATCGACCCGCGTCATTTCCAGGCCCCTCTTCAGCAAAAGATTGGATACCGCATTCCGTCACGGCAAGTGGCGATGTACATCCTGGGTGGTTATTGCTCCGCGTTGTTGCTCGCCGGATGGCGGTTCGCCACCTGGCGCAGACTCGACGCGCTTGCCTGGTTCGCTCCAGGAATTACCTTGGTAGCCAGTGTTGCCCTGGTTGCGATCGGCAGGGCGCATTCGACAGGCATTCCCCCCACGATCGTCACCGGCCAGATTCTGCGCTTCGAACCCGACGCCAACGAGGTTCGCGTGGAGGGTCTCGCGGCGATCTACGACCAGCGCACCAACCCGCTCGAACTGGCTGCGACGCGCAGGGAGTGGATCCTCCCCGACCCGCCCGCCGACAACGAAGTGCGCCGATTGGTCTGGAACGATCAGGATCAACTTGTGCCTTGGAATACCGCGGCAACCGCGGGAAGCGTCGGCTTATCGACACTGACCGGTACCCGGGAGTTACCCTGGTCGGTTGCAGCGGAAGCCCGATTTGGCGAAAAAGGCCTCGAGGGCAGGCTGAAGGTCGGTGGCCTCATTGCGGTGACCGATACGGTGATCGTCGCGCAACCAGGAGCCAACTTGGCGGTGCAACTGAACGACGACTTTACCTGGCAGGCCGACGCGGATCAGCCATTGCCCGAAGACCAGTTTATTCCCAAGTCGATATTGTCCGACCAGCAGCGAAGGCAGCAGGATTTCTGCCGTCGCTTGTTCGACGCGACGGATACGTTTCAGTTCCCGAGGTCACCCAGCCTGCTGTTCTGGTGCGATCCGTTGCGTACGGGAGTCGAGTTTCCGGCCGGCTATCAACAGTCGGGTACCGCCTTGGCAATGGTTCCGGTTACGGTTCACCGTTCGCCCCCCGATTCACGGTTCCGCATTCCTCCGTCCTTCATCACGATGGATGGGGCGCGACTGCCGCCAATCGAGGGCGTCGTCTATAACGCTTCCGCGTACAATCGCCGCAATGGCAAATGGGTCCAGGGCATGACGACCACCGCGGAGATTCCACTGCGGTTTCAATTGCCGCAGCAGGTTCTGCCGTGCGCGGCCACGGGAGGACAGATGACGATCCGCATCAGCGCTCCTTCGCGCGACCTGCAGTTGTGGACGTATGGCGGACAAGGCCGACGCCTGCTGCGCACGCTGCGCAATCCGCTAGGCGTGGTGACGATCGATCTGTCGGAGGACGAACTGCATCTGGACGACCAGGGTGGACTCACCTTTGGCTTTGCGGTGACGGCCAGTCAGGGTCCAGCCCGCCGACCAGCCGCCGGCGGGTCCGGTGCTGCAGGCGGCGCCGACGCTGCGGGTGGCGCCGCAACCCCACCCGTGACGGTGCCGGTTCCTGCCAACGCCGACAACTGGCAGATCGACTACGTGCGTCTTTCGATCGACGGTCGCACTTTACCTCTCAGCGAGTGACCCATGAGCAACGGCGATCCGGTTGTCGAGACGAACGATCTTACCAAGGTATTCGGTGAATTCACCGCACTGGACCGCCTGACGATCTCGCTGAATCGGGGACAGATCCTCGGGTTTATCGGTCCGAACGGCGCCGGAAAAACAACCGCGATCAAGATCCTGGTCGGGCTGATGCGTCCCACGAGCGGCAGCGCCCGGATCGCCGGCGCCGACTGCGTTCGTGACGCACGCCGTATCAAACGCCTGGTCGGTTATATGCCCGATCGATTCGGAAGCTACGACAATATGCGGGTCCGCGAATACCTGGACTTCTTCGGCGCTGTTTTCGGAATCGCGCGCCGCGAACGGGCGAAGCGGATCAACGAGGTACTGGAGACGACCGGATCGACCTATATGCAGGATCGTTTCGTGGAGAGTCTCAGCCACGGGATGCAGCAGCGGATCGGCGTGGCGCGAACCTTGCTTCATCAGCCGGAGGTGCTGATCCTGGATGAACCTGCCAATGGACTGGATCCCGACGCACGCATCGAGATGCGCGAACTTCTGGTCCGGCTCGCAGCGTCGGGCAAGACGCTGATTGTCACCAGCCACATCCTGCCTGAACTGTCCCGAATCTGCAACATCGTCGCGATCATTACCCGCGGAAAACTCCGTGTCTTCGGTCCGCTGGAGCAGATCATGCGCACCATCCGACAGCGGCGGATCTGCGAGGTACAGCTTGTCGATTCCAGCGAGCTCGAGCAGGCGCGAACCACGCTGGTCGAGGCCCTCGATGAGACCGAACGGCCGACGATCACCGTCATCGAATCGGAGAGCCTGCTGCGTTTTCAATCGAGCCGCGACGATCGGGATCTGGCGGCGTTGCTCGCGCATCTCGTCGATCGTCGTGTCGCGATCGCCCAATTTCGGGAAGTGCCGACCGACCTGGAGGATGCGTTCCTCTCGGTGACGCGCGAGGAAAAGCAAGAAGCGGAAGTGGTTGCAAAGTAAGCGATTGAGCGGAATTTTCATGAATCCAATCGTCTCGCGAGAGTTCTTCGGTACGTTGCGGATGCCACGGGCGCTGGCCGCATTGATCGTACTCGCATGCGCGTTCTCACTCCTGGTGCTGGCACGCTGGCCCAGCGACGCGATCGTCGATCTTTCGGGCGGGCAATCGCGGCAGGTCTTTCGAGTCTTCGCTTACGGCATGATGGTGGGAATTCTGCTGCTGGTCCCCGCGTTTCCCGCGACGACGCTGGTGCGCGAACGGATCAAGGGCACGCTGGAGCTGCTGTTGAATTCCCCGCTGCACCCCTTCTCGATCTACGCCGGAAAGTTCGCCGGATTGCTGCTGTTTGCGATCTTGCTGCTGCTGACCAGCGTGCCGGCGGCGGCAGCCTGCTATGCGATGGGAGGGCTCGACTTGAGCCGCGATCTGGGCGCGGTCTACCTTACGCTGGCAGTCCTGATGCTGGAATGCGTGGCGCTGGGGTTGCTTGTCGGGACCGTGGCACAAAGCCCCGACGCCGCCGTGCGACTGACTTATGGACTGGTCTTCCTGATCGCCTGCCTGACGCCCGGACCCTACTACTTGTTGCAGGGACAACCCGGGCTGCTGACGGCGCTGGCCTATTGGCTGCGCCGGCTTTCGCCCCTTCCAGTCATCATGCATTTGGTCGGCGACGGCGGAGTAGGCGGCCAGGGACTTATGGAGTCAGGCAGCGGGGCTGGCGAATACGTGCTGGTCAGTTTGGCGTTTACCGGTTCGGTATTGGGACTGACATTGTTCCGCCTGAATCACCGGCTGTTCGATCGCTCCCGATCCCAAGGCAAGATCACGGAGGAGCAGCCACTCGCCATCCGCGCCGCGCGCCGCGTGATGTTCCTGGTCGACCCGCAGCGCCGCAAACCGGGAATACCATTCTATCTCAATCCGGTCATGGTCAAGGAATTCCGCACCCGGCGGTTCGGGCGGCTACATTGGCTGCTGCGACTGGTAGCCGCCTGTGCGGCACTGTCACTGCTTCTGACTCTCGCCGCTACGACCGGCACGATGGACTGGGGCGTGGAGACGATCGGCGGAATGATGGTGATGTTGCAGGTCTTTCTGATCGCCACGATCACTCCCAGCCTGGCCGCCGGTTTGGTCAGCTCCGAACGCGAAAGCGGCGGATGGGATCTGCTGCGGATGACGACCATCTCCGGATTCCGTATCGCGACCGGCAAGCTTGTCAGCGTGCTTTGGACGCTGCTGCTGGTATTGCTGGCGACCGCGCCGGGCTACGCCGTGATGATGGTGATCAAGCCGGCAATGTGGCTGCAGGTTCAGTTGGCTCTCGCCTGCCTGTTGATGACCGTCGTTTATACGTTGTCGATCAGCGCGGCGGTCGGCAGTTGCTTCGCCAAGACAGCGGCATCGACGGTGACCGTTTACGTGGTCCTGATGGCTCTGTTTCTTGGGCCGTTGCTGGTCTGGCTGGGACGAGAGGCTCCGTTTGGACCTACCGTCGTCCAGAACGCACTATTGATCAATCCGTTGGGCGCGGCGCTCAGTGTCATGAAGATGCCTGGATTTGAACGGTTCGAGCTGATTCCGGGCTGCTGGTGGGCGTCGGGAGGAGCCAGTCTTGCGGCACTCAGCGTCTACTTTTTCCGGATCTGGAGGCTTACGTGGCCGTTATAGTTTCCCATTGCCGAACGCGGATTGCGGCCGTGGCTTATCGTTGTGTTGTCCTGCGCATGGCGCGATCGATCCTGTGGGCGGCGGCAGCGTTCGACTTCGGCCATTCGCTGCTTGCGGCCGACCTGGAAATTGATCATCCGATGCACCGCAATCCACAACTCGGAACCGTGGTCTGGCACAAGACGTTTTCCGATCGGTTGAAGCCTTTATGGAGGCAGGCGCTTCTGCGGCCCGAGGCCGAGTTGCGGCGCGTGGGCGCCGACACGGTCACAATCGCCGTTCAGCGCGGTATGTCCGGGCTGGAGGACCTGGAGCAACCTTTGCTGGCCATTTTGGAATCCGACGACGATCCGGTGGTACGCCGAGCCGCGGCCCATGCCCTGATCGAGATCAACGCGCGAGGAACGGCGTCGCAGTTGTTCGCTGCCGCTCGTAGCGACGGTCTACCGATGGCGCTGATCGTCGAACCGGCTCTGGCACGCTGGAACTATCCCGGGATTCAGGACCTGTGGCGGGAACGCTTGCAGCAGGAAGATCCGGGACCCACCTTGTTGCTGCTGGCCATCGATGGTCTGGGTACCGCGGGTGAATCGAGTGCGATCGCCGGGCTGAACGATCTGCTTGTCGATCGGCTGCGTTTGCCGGAAGTCCGGCTGGCGGCGGCTCGAGCCGCCGGTCAGATCGCGGCCCGCGAAGTTGCGGGCGGATCGTCCGAGTCGCCGCTCGTGGCGCCGGTCCTGGGTACCGCGAAACGACTGATCGCGCGCCAGGAGCGACCCGAATACTTCGGCCGTCTGTTGGCCGCCAATTTGCTTCCCGTCACCCGCGATCCCGAGACGCTCGACATTTTGAGGAGTCTGACCGCCGATTCCGAATCGACCGTGGCTTTCGCCGCCTTACGGAAGCTGCGCGATGTCGAATCCGCCCTGGCATTTCCATTTGCGGACGGCGCCGGCAAGAGCCCGGACGCGAACCTGCGGAGATTGGCCGCCGAACTGTTGCTGGATAAGGCGGACGCCGACGCTGTTCAACGACTCACTGCCTTCCTCGATGACCGCAATCCGTCGGTGCGCAAGCTCGTCGCGGCCAAATTCGTCGAGTTCGGCGGCCGACCCGAATTGCGGCAAGTCGTGATTGACCAGTCGATGCGATGGCTTCAATCGCCACCACCGCCGTCAAGCGGGCCCGAGAAAACGGAACCCCCAAAAAACGCCTGGCGTGGCGTCGAGCAGGCGATCATGGTCCTGGGAACGCTGGATCACGAACCGGCGGTTTGGCGCATGATGCGCCTGCTGGACCATCCGCGACCGGAGACGGCGATCGCCGCCGCCTGGGGGTTGCGGAGACTGCATGTGCCCGATGCACTTCCGGAACTGCTCGTGCGCGCCGCCGGTTTGCGGCGCCAACTGGAGACGACCCCTCCTCCACCGCGAGTCACTGGGCAATTGCTGCAGATCGTGCAGTATTTCGGCGAAGTGAATTATCGCGAGTCGGAACCGTTCCTGAGGACATTCCTGCCGTCGTCGTTCTCACTCGACTACCGCGTCCGAGCAGCTGCGATCTGGGCGTTGGGCATGATGTACGCGGACCAGCCGGACACCGACCTTGCGGAATTGTTTGCCGCCAGACTGGCGGACGTTCCACCGCCTGGCGATCGGCCATTGGTGCGACGATTCGCTGCCATCAGCCTGGGCAGACTGAAGGCAGTGAAGCAACTTGATACGCTCCGCCGATTCGCCGCAACGGAAGGTACGTCGACCGAAATCGGCATCGGCGTGCACTGGGCTCTGCGAGAAATTACGGGCGAAGAACAGGAACCGATACCGACGGGAGTAATCGGCATGCCCCGCTGGTTTCTCATGCCGATCGATGCGGGGTCGTCTTCGACCTCGGGCGAATGAGCGCCGGTCGCATCGACTTCGGCGACCTGGGCGTCGATGTTCCCGAGGACTATCGGCTGTATCTCGGTCTGGGCCGATTTCGCAATGCGCTCTTGATCCATGCGGAACAGGTCGCACAGAGCGCGAGTCGTGAGCAGCCGCAACGCCGCGAACGATATTCCCAGTTCGTCGAAGCCTATGCCTTGCAACCGTTCGGGCCCTTAACAGCGACATCCGACCGCTAAGGCCCCGCCACGTTCCGAACGCAATAGCACCATTAATTGGAAGTCCGGGGCGCCGCGCCTTTCCGCGCGGCGGGCCCTGTCGTGTTCGTGCCGCTGGCCGGCGTCTCACCGGCTTGCGTTTCCTTGGCACGTGAATCGGATTCGTGGCTTTTCTCCAGTTGCTGCAGCAACTGCGCCCGCGTATAGATCTTCCCGGTCGATTTGTCGAAGCCGCGAATGGTCCGCGTCTGAGCGGAACTGTCCTTGGGTAACAGATCGAGCAAGTTGGGAACGGCAACCCCCTGCTTCCGAAGCGCATAGCGCTCGCCGTCTGGCAGTTTGATCAGGTCGCGGATCAACGCCTCGCCACCCGAAGCTGTGGTAATGCGATCGAGTCGGTCGTAGATGCGTTCTTCGCCAGAGATCTTGCGCATCAGGCGCGTTCCCTGAGGCGACCGCAGTTGCTGGACGAGGACGTGGCCATCGGCGAGAGTTCTGCCGGTGATCGCTTCGCGGTCCGAGACCGTCCAGCCCTTCTTGCGCAGCGTGTCGAAGATTGGCGTCAAGTCGGAACGGGACAGCAGATCGTTCTTGTCGCGTCGAGCACCCGCATCGAGGGTCGATTCAATCAGCAGCCGCATTTCCGACCACGGTGGCAACGGCGCTTCACCAGCCGCCGATTCGGTGCGCCCGTCGCCACGCGGATCCTTGGTCGGCGGCGCGCCGTGCGCACATCTGGCGGCGAAGGGGAATAGGAGGATCGCCGTCAAGACGACAGGCGCGGCGGACGGTCTTGCATACGGGCGACGTCCCTTTTGCATGGTTTGCTCCCGGCGCGAGACGTGCGTCGAATCGGCGCGTCACCGGCGGATTCCCGCGGACAGTTCCCGCATTGCCTGTTCGCTCGCCGGCAACCAGCGTTCCTGTTCGTTCCAGAACTGTTGCAATGTCTGTTCGCTGGAGAAGAGAAAGATGCGCGTGCCGATTCGCAGTCCATGCTTGTGATGGCCGGGAACCCACTTGTGCGTATCAAGGAGTTGCACCGGGTCGTAGCCCGAGAACATCGGGCTGTAGTGATCCGGATCGGCAAAGAACTTCTCACTGGCGATTTCATCGGCGAAAAGGTAGGTCCGGCCACGATGTCGCGCACCGAACTGCGGGTCACCTTTCAGCATTCGATTCTGTTCCACCAGGGTTACCGGGCAGTAACCATCCAGCGCCAATGGCGGAGACGCCTCGTCGACTCGCGGCGGGGGCGGCATCGTTCTGCCGATCGTGTCGCCCGCTGCAGACAATCCCCGCGATCCCTGCGCGGAAGACGAGCTGGACCCGCCGGCAGGCATCGGCTCGCCGGTGGCTGCCACCGCGCCGCCAGATGGGGACGGATTCATGTGCGGGTTGGAGACCGATTCGCTGGGCCCTGGTTCACGCGCTGGCGAGCGATGATTCGATCCCAGGTCGGGTTCGGCCACGTTTACGTCCGAGGGAACTGGACGGCGGGGATCGATGGCTGGTTCGCGCGCGGGAAGCGCGGGAATGGCTGGCTCGCCGGATCTCTCCCACCGGGACCGGTAGGAATCGATTCCCTTGGCGCCGAGGTAGCCTCCGTTTTGAACGCTGGGCCCCTCGTCGCCATTCGCGGAAGCGGGCGCGGCATCGGGTCGGCCCGGAATATCGCTGCTGCCGGCAACCGGAGTGACAGTATCCGCTGCAGCCCGCGTCCCCGTTTCCTGTTCCCGGCTACGGTAATTCGGCGCGCCGCTGGCGCGTGATTGGGGCGCATAGTCCCATTTTTGTTCATTTTGGGCCACCAGCAGCGGGTCGCGCGTGCCCGACTGAATCCCCTCGGGCGAACTGAATGGCAGCTGCCGCGCGGCGATCGATTCGACTGCCTGATTGCGGACCCTTGATTTGGCGGCGACAGCATCCAGTTGAGCGAGAAAACGCGTGGGATCCTGCTGGCTGACGCCGCGGTAAAGTTCGCGGCCGTCCGGCGTGGTGATGACGTCGGTCGGCCACTGGCGGACCTGATATTGTTCGGCGAGTTGTCCCGACGCGCTGACGTTGACGCGAACCGCCACGTAGTTGGTTTCCAGGGCACGCGTCACATCGGGGGAGCTGAACACATAACGTTCAACGCGCGTGCAGGGGGGACAGTTGTAGTCCCAGAAATGGAGTAACACCAGACATCGCCGCTGGGCAGCCAACTGCCGGGCCTCGTCGACCGATCCGGCCCATAACCGTTCGTCCTGGGAAAACCCAGCCGAAGCGAACGCCAGGCAACTCGCCAGCAGCAAGAGCGGGAGGGCAAGCGCCCGGGCCGTCCTGAGAATCACCGTTGCGCTGTCCCTAACCATTCCCCGTCCATCCATGGGATTATCTCCAGAACCCGCACAATCTCAGTCGCTATTGTCCGGAAATTGGCGGGAACTCCACCGATTGATATCGACAATCCGATGGGGGGAGTTGTAACAAAACGGTGAACTTTGCCGATCGGGAGGACCTTGGTGCAAGATTGGAAACCACCTATTTTCTCAGAATTGGCTGCAGTAACAGCTTGACAGCACCGATCAGATGAGTAAGATTCGCGTAAGTGATACTTCTGTAGAGCACGTTGGCGCTGCTCGCCCGTGTGACTTAGAGAGCACTTCTTGTTGGCTGTGGAAAATGGGCTTGAGAACTTGAGGACAGGATCGCCCGTTTGGATAGGGTTGTTCTGTGCGAGTTCGATCTGTGAGCGGAATCGTTTTTTGGAATGATCCGCCGGATTTGCCGCATGAATGAGCCGCCAGGAAGATCCAAAGCGCTGCTTGGAATGCCCGCGCAGGCATGCGAAAGGCAGATTGCCCTGGGGTGATTCCACGTGGTTTTTTCCACGCGAAAGGCGACTCTGCGAGCACGTGGCCGGCTGCACCGTCAGGCGTCGAGGAGTGAATCGACGGCCAGCGGATGGAGTCACGCGTTCGAAGTAACCTCTGTTGCGAACTTTCGTCCCTGGGCTTGGAGCCGAATGGGATCCACGAGTTCGCTTCTGGCATCGCGCAGAGTCTAAACACGAACTCGAAACGACCACCGCCGGTTCTGTCCTGAGGTGCCGGTTGGCCTCCCGTACGGTGGTGAAGATCCGAGGCATGATTCAACCAGTCCGGTGACTATCATCGGCGGTCTTATTGGAGTTTCCTTTTCCAGGCAGGTTTTTTAGATGGGTAAGAAGCGTTTTCGTCCAAAGTCCGGGCCCGGGGGCAGACCGAATGGTTATCGCGGCAATGGCAGGCCGCGACGGCGTCATCCGCAGGGATCCGATCCCGGTTCGATGCCGTACGATAATGGTGCCTCCGTTCCGCCAGGCATCGAGGGCGAGGCGCCGATCGATCAGTCCGAATTGCCGCTCGAACCGGGCTACGGCATGCTGGAAATGCATCCCAACGGATACGGATTCCTGCGCAGTCCGAATAACAACTACTCGCGCGAACGGACCGACCCTTTCGTCCCCGGCACGATGATCGAGAAATATCGACTCCGGCAGGGCCTGATGATCCGTGGGCTGGTGCAACATTTCCGCAAACAGCAGGGGCCGCGACTGAAGGAAATCACGGACGTCGACGGCATGCCACCCGAGCAGTATGTCAATGTCAAGCCGTTCGATTCGCTGACGCCAATCAACCCCGAGAAATGGTTCCAATTGGAAACCGGATCGACGCCGTTAACGACGCGCGTCATGGACCTGCTGACACCGCTGGGCCGCGGGCAACGGGCACTGATTGTCGCGCCGCCGCGCACGGGCAAAACGATCATGCTGCAACACGTCAGTAATGGCGTGGCGACAAACTATCCCGACGTCAAAGTGATCGTCCTGCTCGTCGACGAACGGCCGGAGGAAGTCACCGATATGCGCCGGTCGGTCAAAGGTGAAGTGATTGCGAGCAGCCTCGATCAGGACATCGAAAGCCATGTGCGAATCTCGCAACTGGTCATCGAACGCTGCCGCCGCCTCGCCGAAATGGGCAAGGACGTGTTCCTGCTGATGGACTCGATCACCCGGCTGGCTCGTGCGTTCAACAAGTACGTCGGAAATTCGGGCGGTACGATGACTGGCGGTCTCAACATCAAGGCGATGGATATCCCCAAGAAGCTGTTCGCCACGGCCCGCGCGTTCGAAGAAGGTGGGTCACTGACGATTGTCGCGACCGCCTTGATCGACACCAGCAGCCGGATGGACGAAGCGATCTTCCAGGAATTCAAAGGCACCGGCAACATGGAACTGGTGCTGGATCGAAAACTGGCCGACCGTCGCGTTTTTCCCGCCATCGATATTTCGCAGTCGGGAACGCGCCGTGAGGAACTGCTGCTCGACCCGGTCACCTTGCATGCCGTTACCATGCTGCGTCGTACTTTGTCGTCGATGCATCCGGTCGATGCCATGGAACAGCTTGTCAAGCAGTTGGGCCGTTTCAAAACCAACGCGGACTTCATCAAACTGATCAGCGGCACCCGGCTCGACGATTAACCCCTCCGCGCAACGAAAGTCGTTTAACGGTCACAGATTTCCGGTTGCCGATTGCGACAGTTACGCCGTCGCTTTTCGGGATTTTCGCACGCGCGGCATGCCCCCATCAAGCAACCGCGCGCCCCCGTTCCCCATTCTCCACTTCACGTCCCGCACAGCTTCAGAGCCATCTTCTTCACTTCGGCGAGATCAAGTTTTCCCGAGCCGAGGATGGGGAGGTGGTCGGTTGCGATAAAACTATCGGCGGACGGTATGTAGATATTGGGAAGGCCGGCCGCCATCAGCGCCTGCTGGACTTCGGCGGGAGACTTTTCGATCGGCAAGTGGACGACGACGAGTCGTTCCCCCTTTTTCGCGTCCGGGATAGCGGTCACCGCCGCCTTCAACGTACCCTCACCGGCCGCGCCGAGGAACTTGTTGATTTCCTCTTCGATCAGGATGTGAGGGACCATTTCGCCTCCGATCTTGGAGAAACGGCTGAGGCGCCCCGTGATTCGGATGAAGCCATCGCCGTCGATCAGGCCGATGTCGCCGGTGTTGTACCAGCCGTCCTGGATTACCTGGCGGGTCAGGTCGTCTTGGCCCAGGTAGCCCTTCATGACATTCGGTCCCTTAATCCACAACATGCCCGGCTGATCGACTCCCAGAACGGCTCCTGTATCGGGATCGGTAATGCGGGCGCTGACACCAGGTACCGGGCGACCGACGGTGCCCTCCTTGGAATCGACCTGTCCCGCGCCGGCGGAACGGCTGGGGGGCACATTGACGGAAACCAGTGGTGACAGTTCGGTGGTCCCGTAGCCCTCGACGGGCCGCACGCCGAACTGCTGCTGGAAGGAATCACAGACATCCAAGGGCAGTTTTTCCGCGCCGGCGACCACGACATCCAGTGTGGCAAATTCCTCTTTTTCGCAGCGCCGGGCGTAGGTGCGTAGAAACGTGGGTGTGGAGAGCAGGACGGTCCCGCGGTACTTCTTGCAGAGTTTGCCGACTTGTTTCGCGTCGAGAGGATTGAAATGGTAAGCGCCCATCACGTCCAGTCCCAACACGGCCCACATCGTGACCGTGTAGCCAAACGAATGGAAAAATGGCAGGACTCCGATCAACACGTCGGAGGAGCTCAGGCGAACGACTTGATCGATGGCACTCACATTGGATCCGATATTGCCAAAGGTCAACATCACGCCTTTCGGGCGGCCCGTGGATCCGGAGGTGAAAATGACCGTCAGCACCTCGTCGCCGCTGACCCGGTCCATCTTCAGCGACCACAGCAGCGACTTCGTCGGCAGCAGGTAGGTGCCGGCAAGAGCGACCAGTTTGTCGCTGCGCGAAATGCGCGCCCTCAGGTCTTCGAGGAATACGATCTCGGCGTCGAGTTTGAATTCCATTTTTTCCATGAACTTGCGGCTGGTCAGCACATGGCGGATTCCTGCCTGGGCGATGCAGTAATTGAGCGTCTCCGAGGTATTGGTGTAGTTCAAGTTGGCGGAAATACGCCTATCGATCGCCAGCGCCACATTGGCGACCGTACCGGCCGCCGACGGCGGCAGCAGCACGCCGACATAGCGCTCGTCGTCACCGAGCACCTCGCGACGCAAGGCGCGACGCAGGGCGAGCGTGCGCATTAATAACTGCCGGCCGGTCAGTTCCGCGCCGGTCGAATCGGCCACTTTCAAGCCATTTCCACGGCGGCGGCACATTCCCACGAAATCGGCGACAAGTTGCGACGTTCCTCGACTGCGTTCATCCACTGCTCTGGCTCCCAGTTCCTGGACGCCTTGCCGAACACGATGCACATCATCCGGCGCGTAAATCGGTGCGCCGAAATAAATCGACATTCTGTAAGGGATTTGTTTGGGCCATTTCCAAAAGAAGCGGCCCCGCTCGAAACTAAAGATACTCCCCCAGAGCCCATCCAAGTAGACCGGGATCACCGGCACCGAGTTTCCCTCCAGGATCCGCAGCATCCCCGGGCGAAACGCCAGCAATTGTCCCGATCGACTGATCCCGCCCTCGGGAAAGATGCAGACGAGTTCCCCCGCCGCCACCGCGTCGCGCGCTTCCCGCAATGCCGCCACAATACTCTTGGGGCGACTCGGATCGACGAGGATCGCGCCAAACAGCCGACCGAGCGTGCCCAGGACCCGATTTTGGAAGTTACCCGCCCATGCGATCACTCGAATCGGACGGGAACTGGTCAGCAGCAGAAGCATCGCGTCGACATACGACACATGATTGGGAACCAGCAATGCGCCTCCGCGAGCCGGGACGTTTTCGCGGCCCACCACGCGCACTTTGTAAATGGTCATACTGGCGAGCCATACCAGGAAGCGGATGGTGGTCTGCGGGATCAGCCAGACTATGTAAACGCATACCGGGATGGTCACGACGCCTGCCACGAGAAAAACCTGCTTGGTCGTCAGCAGCGGCTCACCTGCGGGGCCGGTCGGGTATCGCATCAGGCAGAACAGCGCCGAAAACAACAGGACTCCGGAAAAGGTGAGAAAATTACTGGCGGCGAGGATGGAGCCGCGTGACGCCGGCGGGCTGCGATGCTGAAGATACGACTGCAGCGGAACATCGAACATCCCCCCGCCGATCCCCAACACGATCAGGAAAGCGCAAGCCGCAAGATAGCTGGGCGTCACAGCCGATGCGGTATCGACCAGCGCGCCCTGGACAAAGTCCATGGCGATCGAGCCGGTGGCGATCGCCATTCCGCCGACGGGGAGCAGTCCGAGTTCGACGCGGCCCGCCGACCAGATTCCAGCCAGGACGCTGCCGATCCCGACACCCAGCGCGAGGCAGGCGAGCAGGGGCGCAACCAGCGACTGGTTTTCCGCGGCCGAGGCCGACAGGTTTCCCTCGAAAACATACTGGTCAATATTCATGTTCGCCAGGGAACCGAGGCTCCAGAAAAACATGCTGCCCAGGGCGACGCGCAGCATGGCGCGGTGCGCCGCGAGAATCCGGAAATCGGCGATCATCCTCGGTAACGGATTCCAGGGAAAGCGGCGACTGGCGTCGGCCGCCGGCGCTCGGGCAATCAGAAGACTCGCCAGAAATCCGCTCACCGCGATGCCGATCAGCACGGATGCCGAGAGGCCCAGTTGGTGCTGACCTCGTGGGCGGGTCACGTCGGTCAGGACATTCCCAACCGCGGCGCCCAAGACGGTTCCCACGACCGTCGTCAGCCCCATCAGGCCATTCGCCGCGGAAATCGCGTCGGAGCGCAACATTTCCGGAATCGCCCCAAGACGGGCAGGCGAAAAAAGGCAGCTCTGGGCGCCCAGCAACGCTAGCACGATGAAAATCAAGTAGATGTTTCCGAGCCAGATCGCGAGCAGCGCCGCCGCCATCAGTACGATCTCGGCAAACTTACAGCGGACGATCACGGCGCGCTTGGAATAGCGATCGGCCAGGTAGCCCGAAGGAGCCGCAAGCAGTAAATAAGGAAGGACGAAACTGAACATCCCGGCCGTCAGTACAAACTGCACCTGCTCCCGATCGACAAACTGTTTGCCGATTCCCACGACCAGCCAACGAAAGACGTTGTCGTTGACGACGGTCAAGAACTGCATGGCGACCAGGCCTGCGAAGCTCCAGGAGCGTAAGCCCAATTGCCCGTTTGTCGAACCCCGTTCATGCTCCAACATGGTTGCGGTATCCCCGTCCGGTGTGCGTTGAGCGAACCCGTTGCGGCGGTCCCACTTTATCCGAAACGCCCGGTTTCATGGGACGTCGAATAACCGCTGCATTCGGGAAAATCAACCGGCACGGCGATGCAATGAAGTTCCCGACCGCTCCAAAACGATACCTTCCAAGGACCTCGATCGGAGCGCCCCTATGGAACTCAACCGAAACCAAGTCTTCTTGACCGGCCTGTTGCTGGTTTTTCTGGGAATTCAGTTTCGCTGGGTCGAGTCATTTGTGCTGAATGAAAAGACCACTCAGTTTGTCGCCGAACAGATGCACCAGGTGGAAAAAGGCAGTAGTCCGGGGCCGTTGCGATCGGCATTGATTTCCGCGGCTCCCCCCTCACGTCGCACGATTACGCCGCCACGGTGGCTCGGTTTGTCGTTCATCTCCATCGGCGCGGTACTCGTACTGCACAGCCTTGCCATGCGCCGTCCCGGGAGCTGACCGCAGCCGGGTATAGGCAGGCCTGGCGGATCATTGCGTCAGGAACCAGAGGAATGGAAGACAGGAGACCAGGTTGAAAGCGCTAGCCGACAACCATCGCCGCATCTCCCAGCGTCTCAGCGCTTGAAAATTGATGACAGCGACACTCCCCAACACGAGCACTTCGTGCAATTCGAATGCCGACTCCGGCCAGTCGTTGCGGTGATGAACGAGTTGTCCGCAAAATACGGCCACGACGATGACACTGATCACCATGGAGCTGCCGGCGGCAACGGCACTGACGTCATGCCGGCGAGTTGCCAAAGGGGCATCGTACCGGCTCGGCGCAATCGCCTGAGTGCCCCTCCTGGAGGTTGTTCGTCTTCATCGACGGGCGAACGATACGGGTTCGTCTGTGATTCCGTTACCTTCGAAACTCCCGGGGACCGCTCCCATTCGATGGCAGCGGTCCGGTGATTGGCCGGGTCGAACGCCGTTACTCAATTTCCCGGTGACGTCACTTTTTTCGTGGCCCGCTTGCCGGCCGAGGCCTTCTTGCCGCTGCCGCCGGATCGAGGCGTCTTGCGCGCCACCTTGGCCACGGTGCCTTTCTTCGCCGCTCGTCCGCGTTTCTTGGCCGGACCTTTCGCGGCGCGCTCCGCCAGCAGCATCGTCGCCTGTTCGAATGTCAGTGCCTCGGGGGCAAGATCTTTCGGGAGCGAAGCGTTGGTCTGGCCGTCGGTCACATACGGCCCATAGTACCCCGACATAAGTCGAATCGGTTCGGACGTTACGGGCGATGGCGGAAAGACCTTAAGCGGTTCTTTCGGTGCGCTTCGTCGGCGGCCGGTGGTCTTGGGGACGCTCAACAATTGCAGAGCTTGCTCAAGGCTCACTTGGAGCGGTGAGATCTCGGCCGGCAACGAACGCGTCTCGTCGCCACACTTCACATACGGCCCGAACCGACCATTGTGAGCGACAATTTCCTGCTGCGTCCGCGGGTCAACTCCCACGGTACGCGGAAGCGCCAACAACTGCAGCGCGACCTCCACTGTCACTTCGCTGGAGTTCATTCCTTTCAACAGCGAAGCGTTCTTTACCGGCTCGTCATCGTTGTCGGGATCCAATCTTCCCAACTGCACGTACGCCCCGAAACGCCCCTGCCGCAGGTAGACCGGACGATTCGTGCTGGGGCAGAATCCCAGCGGAGTCTCGGCCTTGGCGGACTGGTCGAGCAATTCCAGCGCGCGGGACAGCGTCAACTCGTCGGGCGGGATATCGTCGGGAACCGACGCCCGTCGCGTACCCTGTTCCAGAAACGGTCCAAAACGCCCCACGCGCACATGGATGCTCTCGCCGGAGTCCGGGGTTCCGATCAAGAAACGGCTCATATGCCGGGCATCGACGTCCTTGATCGTCTTTTCGACGGTCGCGTGCAGGCCTTGCGCATCACCGCCCCCAAAGTAAAACCGGTTCAAATAGGGGAGATGCTCGGTTTCGCCCCGACTTATCTCGTCCAGTAAATCCTCCATTTGCGCTGTGAAGTCGTAGTCGACCAGCGTCGACAGGTGTTCTTCCAGCAGGCGGACCACGGAAAAACCCAGCCAGCGCGGCACGAGCGCGTTGCCTTTTTTGAACACGTAACGACGTTCCAGAATGGTCTCAATGATCGACGCGTACGTGCTGGGTCGGCCGATCCCTTTGTCCTCCAGCGTCTGCGTCAGCGATGCTTCGCTGAAGCGAGCCGGCGGCTGGGTCACGTGCGATTTTGGCGTCAGTTCGACGCACGCGATCGACTCGCCGACGCGAACTCGCGGCAATACCGTCTCCCGGTCGGCAAGATCGGCCTCGGGATCGTCCGACCCCTCGACATAAGCTCGGAGGAATCCCGGGAAATCGATCGATTTGCCGCTGGCTCGGAATCGCGTTCCTTGCTCGCCGTTGATATGAAGCGTGATCAGATGGCCCCGAGCATCGGCCATCTGGCTGGCGATAGTACGTTTCCAAATCAGGTCGAAAAGACGGAATTGATCCGGAGTCAATTCACCGCGCAACGACTCCGGCAGCTTGAACGGGTGCCCCGCGGGTCGGATCGCCTCGTGAGCCTCCTGCGCATTCTTCACTTTAGAACTGTAATGACGCGGCCGATCAGGCAGGTATTCGGCGCCATACTCCGTGCGCACCAGATCGCGTGCGGCGTCCACCGCGACTTTGGCAAGGCTGGTCGAATCGGTCCGCATATAGGTGATGTAACCGTTCTCGTACAGGCTCTGCGCAAGATCCATGGTACGGCGCGCCGAATAGCCAAGCTTCCGATTCGCCTCCTGCTGCATCGAACTGGTAGTAAACGGCGGCGCGGGGCTTGTGGAATACGGCTTGTCTTCCACCTGTCCGACCGCGAACGGTCCTTTACGGATGCTCTGGACAAGCTGCTCGGCCTCGGATTGGTTCAGGAGACAGAGATTCGCGTCCCGCAATTTGCCGGTCGACGAATCGAAATCTTTTCCGGTCGGAATCCGCTTGCCGTCCACCCAGGTCAATTCGGCCTGGAACGGTCGACCCGCATCCGACTGGAAGCTGCCGACAATGTCAAAATAGGACGCCGAAACAAACGCCATGCGCTGTCGTTCGCGTTCTACAATGAGCCGCAGCGCCACGCTTTGCACCCGTCCCGCCGAAAGGCCGGGACCGATTTTCCGCCAGAGCAACGGCGAGACCTCGTAGCCGTACAACCGATCGAGAATGCGGCGAGTTTCCTGGGCGCGGACAAGCTGGTCGTCGATCTGCCGGGCATTCTCCAGCGATTCCAGTATCGCCTCCTCGGTAATCTCGTGGAAAACGAGCCGTTTCACCGGCACTTTGGGTTTGAGCACTTCGCAGAGGTGCCAGCTGATCGCTTCCCCCTCGCGGTCTTCGTCCGTCGCCAGGTACAGCTGACTGGCCCCCTTCAGCGCCTGCTTCAGCTTGTTCACCTGCTGTTTCTTGTCCGCGGGTACGATGTACAGCGGCGAAAATCCCTGTTCGACATTCACCCCCAGCCGGGCCCACGCCGTTCCCCGGTATTCCGCCGGGACCTCTTTGGCTCCCCCGGGCAGATCGCGAATATGCCCGATGCTGGCCTCGACGTCAAAATTTCTCCCCAGAAATCGCGAAATCGTCCGGGCTTTCGCTGGAGATTCAACGATCACAAGCGCTTTTCCCTGCTTGTCGGCAACCGCTTTCGGCATCCGATTCCCTTCCCCGTGACTAATGTTCGGCTCCACTGGCAAACCAGTTCGCCCGCGCTGCATCCGCTTTCATCTATCAGCCAAACAGGCCCTGGATCCTCAATCCCCCTCCCCGCCGCCTCAGGGCCCGGTTAAGCCAGACAATCGTCGCCCCGAATGCCCTCCGTTCACTCCACGCCAGCACGCCCATCAGCACCGCTGTTGCTCGTCTTCGCACGCATCCAACCTGCAACAATTGGTTTTGGGATTGAATTTGCGACTTCCCGCCCTACAATCGGCAAGACCGGTACTGTCGACGAAGTTGTCGCAACCCGCCTCACTACTGCTTAATCGCGAACCGCTTTGGTTGTCAAGCCGGAGCAACTGTCCAGGAAGGATCATTATGGCCAGTCCTTTTGCTGTTTTTCGTCGCAATCAACGCGTGATGCTCGCCATTTTCGGCGTCATCTGCATGATCGTCTTCGTCGTCGGATATAACCTCGATCGCTTGCTCAGCGGAACGGGCCGGGATCGGGGCAACAATACGGTCGTCACCTGGAGCGACGGCGCCTACGATGAATTTGACCTGGCCTATTTCTGGAATCGCCATAATCTGACGAATCAGTTCCTCGCGATGCTGGCGAGGAAAACAATGGATGACAAAGGTACGCCGCACAGCGAAGATCTGGTGGAATTCCGCCGCGACGACCAACTGCTCGACGTTATTCTGCTGGCACACAAAGCCGAGCAAATGGGGATCGTCGTCAACGATCAGACGGTCAACGATTACTTGCGCGAATTCTGCGACGGCAAGCTGACCGGCCAGGAACGCGAGCAGACCATCAAGGAATTAATGGGAGATCGCCGCTCGTCCCTGACCGACAAGGATGTTTTCGAACAGATTCGACTGAATATCGCCGCGCGTATGGTGCGTGAAATTGCCTTTGTCAGTTCCCAGGTCACCACACCCGCCTCCGTCTGGAAGCACTACAACCGACTGAATCGTCGGATCAAGGCCGAAATCCTCCCCGTCGCAGTCGCCGATTTCGTGGACAAGGTGCGCGAACCGAGTGACGCGGAAGTCACCGCGTTTTATGAGAAACACAAGAACCAGCCCACGTTTCCCGATTCGCCCGAGCCGGGGTTCATGCTGCGGAAGAAAATCGCGGTGCGTTACTTCAAAATTGAATTTGAAAAGCTGCTGGAAGAACATAAATCCAAACTGACGGATGAGGAAATTCAGAAGGAATACGAGGCGCGTATTTCCCGCGGAGAATTCAAAGAACCGGAATTGCCAAAGCGCGATCCTCTCAAAGACGAACAATCGCCTGAACCGGCCAAGCCAGAAGGCGAACCGGCCAAGCCAGAAGGCGAACCGGCCAAGCCAGAAGGCGAACCGGCCAAGCCAGAAGGCGAACCGGCCAAGCCAGAGGGCGAACTCGGTTGCGGCGAGGATCCTCCCGCTGGGGGAAACGCTCAGGAACCAGCTCTGAACCGTCCTTCCCAGCAACCAACCGAGACGCCACCGGCGGGAACACAACCGGCAGGCGACGACGCGAAGCAAGGCGAAGAACCTTTGGCGGAGAAGCCGCAAGAGGGGACCGAACCACCAGCCCAACCCAAATTCAAGCCGCTCACGGAAGTTCGAGATCAGGTGGCGACCATCCTGGCTCGACCGATGGCGGACGCGGAGATGAATCGCCGGATTGACGAAGCCCGGCGTGCGGCGGAGCGTTTCGGGCGTGAATGGCACGAGTGGAACAGCGAACCGGACAAGTCCAAGGAGCCGGTATTTGATTACAAGTCGGTGGCGGAGTCGCTGGGGATTGAAGCGATCGAGACTCCGCTGGAAGACGTTCTTTATTACGTCAATCATGAACTCAACGCCGACCGTTCGAGTTTTGATGCGTTTTCCGACCGGGTTCAGATCAATCGGGCGCAGTTGATTCGCAGCGTGGTGGGTGGCGCGTTCATCTGGTGGAAGATCAAGGAAGAGCCAAGTCGCACTCCCGCACTCAGTGAAATCCGCAGCGACGTCATCCAGGCCTGGAAATTGCGCGAAGCGGTCAGGTTAGCGCGGCAGGAAGCCGAGTCGCTGGCGGCGAAGGCTGGCGACATGGAATCGCTTAAGACAGCGTTTGGAGAAGAAATGGCTGCGCGCGTGATCGAAACATCGGAATTCACCTGGATGTCAATCACCATTCCACTCGCCTGGGGCGGCAGCCCGAGCTTGGGCAAGGTTGACGGCGTGGAAACGCCGGGCAGCGATTTCATGGAGACGGTCTTTAAGCTCAAGGAAGGCGAGATCGGTGTGGCGCTCGACCAGCCGGAAACACACGCCTACGTCGTGCGGATCGCCAAAGACGTGCTGTCGGAATCGGATCGGCGCAGCCGCTTCATGATCGGACGCACCAATGAACTGTTTGATCTGTCGCTGCTGGAGAACCGCGATATCTATGTGCAGTGGATCACCGATGTGCGCTCGCAAATGAAAGTCGAATGGCGGCGGCCACCGCGGATGCTCGGCCAATCGGAGTAGCGTTGTGGCATCCCGCGACTTGGCTCGTTTTGGCAAACCTGGCCGGAAGTTCCGGCCAGGAAAAATCGCAATTCTCTTGTTTGCTCTGGGGCTGGCGACGGTCTATTTCGGCGTTCTCGCCGGCTGCACACCACCCGAGGCCTCGCCAAGAGTGACGCCCGGTTCCGCCGCCGAACGCTCGACGTCGATCGAATCGAGTACGCCGATCGCCGCCAAAAAAGTTGCGATAGGTCGAGCCGACGAGGACGACGCCGGCAAGGCGCCGAGGTTGGACGATCGTCCGGAGACGGCCGTGAAGCGACCGCGTGGACACGCCCTGCTTGAACCCGAAGGCGTGCGTCTGCACGAGAGCCGATTCTTCCGTCAGCATGACATGTTCTTTCCGGAGAGCGCGCCCCAATTTGTCGCTGCCGCCAAAGCCGGTTTTCTCGCCGCCCAGGACGAAGTACTTGGCCTTGAATACGGAGGGCAACAACGGGCGTACCCGGTGCGAGCTCTCTGCTACCATCATGTCGTGAACGATCAGGTCGAGGATCGACCGCTGGTGATCACCTATTGTGTGATCTGCTCGTCGGGAATCGCGTTCGTCCCAACCATCGGCGATCGGCATTTGACCTTCGGATTCCATGGAATCTGGCAAGGCTCGGCGCTGCTTTACGACCACCAGACCAACTCGCGCTGGCTGCATATGAACGGCGAGTGTGTGGAAGGAGAATTGAAAGGCAGCCGCCTGACACCGATCTCGTTAGTCCATGCAACCTGGAAAGAATGGAAGGCCGACCATCCGCAAACGGTCGTCATGGCGACCAACCCGAAGTTTCAAGAGCGTTATTTTAATCGCGTTTCGGCACGTCGCGGAAACCAGTTTTTTCCCGTCGGGTTTCTCACCACGATCCAGACAAGGGACCGTCGGCTGCCTCTCACCGAACTCTGCCTCGGCGTCCGCGTCGGCGCAGCAACCAAAGCGTATCCGTTTTCGGTATTGAAAAAGCTTCCGGAGGGGCTGCTGCAGGACGAACTTGCGTCCGAACCGTTGCTGATCGTCCATACAAAAGAAACCGGTACCACTCGCGCTTACCGCAGAAAACTCGGCGAAAACAGCCTGCAATTCATCGTCAATCCGGGCTCGGACGACTTCATCGAACAAACCACGGGCTCCCGCTTTACTCGCGCCGGAACGTGTATCGACGGACCTCTGGCGTCCCAGCGACTTGAGATGGTGGAGTTTATTCAAGCAGAATGGTACGGATGGTACGCGCTGCACCCCGATACCGAGGTTTTCGCACCCGAAGAGGAAGCCGCAGAGCAGGCAGCCTCGGGCGATGGCAATGAGAAATGACCCCGCGGGGATTCGAACCCCGGTCGCCGCCGTGAAAGGGCGGTGTCCTAGGCCTCTAGACGACGGGGCCAACGTTTAACCACACTGGTCGCCGACTTTATAGGAGCGCCGGGCGATTGGTCAAGTGGACTTACCCGTCTGGAAATTCGGGTGACCTAGGAAACGTTCGATTTCCACAGGACACTTGGTAGAGGCGCAGGGCATTTCGTGAAGAATTTGCCCCGGCCTCGTCGGACAAGGCGGTCGATACCGAATTCGAAGTCTAGCTCGCTTCGTCGGACGGATTCGGAGACGGCGTCTCTGTGGAACTGTTGCCTCGATTGATCGCGTCGTAGACTTCACGACGGTGAACGGGAACTTCCTTAGGGGCTTCAACACCCAAGCGGACTTTATCGCCGCGAATTTCCACTACGACGATTGTGATGTCATTGTTGATGACAATACTCTCGTTTTTCTTGCGCGATAATACTAGCATGGCAACATTCCTTTGACAATTACGAATCCTTGGCTTCGCAGCAATCCGATCGGGAGGCGGCTCCCCTTGGGTTGACGGCAAACTATTTCCTTCCATCCACTCTACGTGTTGACTTCGGAGAGTCAAGCTTCTCCCCACAATGTCAAGGAATTTCCCGCGAAATATTTCTGCGTTTTGGCGTTTCCTTTGGAAGGACAATCAAGGATTACCAGAAGCGACCGTTAACCGTTGGGCACCCTCGCTTGCGGACTTACCGTTTGTACCTATAATTCTACGCGCACCGTTCGCCGGTCTGTTCGTGGAAATTCAAGGAAAGTCCTATGCGGGAATGGTTTAGAAACCTGTCCCAGGCGGTTTTTACCGTCGCCCATGGCCTATGGGTTACCCTGCGATACTGGTTAATTACCTACCGCGCCGACCGCGGAACGTTCACCGAGCGTTTTGAATACCCGGAAAAACCGGTTCCAATCGCGCCAAGGTACCGTGGTTTTCATCGCTACGACCTCTCGACCTGCATTGCCTGTGATCAATGTGCCAAGGCATGTCCTGTCGACTGTATTTACATTGGAAAAGAACGGGTTGAAGGCAGCAAAGGATTTAAGGTCACAGGGTTTGCGATTGACTACTCGAAATGCATGTTTTGTGCATTGTGCGTCGAACCTTGTCCGGTTGATTGCATTTTCATGGGATCTACGTACGATTTAAGTTGTTATAGCCGCGATGGTTGCATCGTCGATTATTCCCGCCTGCCGCTGGACGTGGCTTGGGGCAAAGCGACGTTGAATCCTACGGCGGTCGCCGAGTCGAAACTGATTGTGGAACCTGTGCACGGCGGGCCGAATCAGTAGTGCGTGGGACCCATTGCGGTAACGATTCCTGCCGGGGAGCCCGACATGTCCCGTCAAAGTCACGCTGGCATGAAGCTATTTACGGTCGACGAAGCAAACGCAATGCTGCCTTTGGTTCGTGCCATCACGGGTGACATCGTCAAGTTGTCGCGCGAAATCGTCGACCGTCGGCAGCGGCTCGCTTTTTTGACGGCGGGTCGCGATCTCGAAGGCGAGGACCCATACAGCGCCGAACTCGCCGAAATCCAGCGACAATTGGATCGCGATGTCAGCCAATTGCAGACTTATGTGGATGAGTTAGTCGCTTTGGCTGTGGAACCGAAAGGCGGGCCCGAAGGACTTGTCGATTTCCCCTGCTGGATGGACGGACGGGTGGTCTGTTTGTGCTGGCGGTACGATGAACCGGAGATTGCGCATTGGCACGAAGTCGATGCCGGATTCGCTGGCCGTCAGCCGCTGTCGCTGCAGGGCTGCTCACCGACCACCGAGTGCCCCGACAATCCGGGCTAGGATTCTGCAGCCCAGTTAGAAACCGCTGGCCCGTTTGCGACTCGCTGGCAAGGTAAGGAGTCGCTGGCGGCCGCGGCCTTGCAAAGGTACTCATGCCGCCTACAATGCTGGCTTCACGACGCGACCGGGCTTCAGGTCAGCGGCCGCATCGTGTTCAATTGCTGGCCGTCCACCTGTAGCGGGATCGAGCATGTCCGCCGTCGATACTTCGATTGGAATTGTGGCCTACCTCGCGCTTTTCTCCGGCGCCGGATTGATCTTCCTGTTTGCCAATCTGCTCGTGGGTCGATTTCTGCGACCGGACAATCCCGATCCGGAAAAACTGGAGATCTATGAATGCGGCGAGCCGACGATTGGATCGAGCTTCGTGCAGTTTGATCTGCGGTTTTACGTGGTCGCTTTGTTGTTCATCATCTTCGACGTCGAAGTTGCGTTCTTCTTCCCCTGGTCGGCCGTTTTTGGAAAATCGGCGATGATGTCGAAAGCCGATTCCCAGGTTGTGAGCACCGACTTGACGGGGAAAGCGGTACTTTCGGAGCATGCGCGGGCCATGTATCGGGAAATGGGCATTCGCGATCCCCAGTTGCCGACGGTCATTCCACCGAGTCTGGCGTCACGCGTTTCCGATCGTGGCTCCGAGTCGGAACGCGCGACGGCAATCATCCAGCAGGGAATGTCGCAGTTATCGTCGGTCCTGCTGGTCGATATCGTCGTGTTTTTCGCCGTATTGATGGTAGGCTTCGCCTATGTCTGGAGCCGCGGCGATTTGAACTGGGTCCGCGCGGTGAATGCGAGGCAGATCGCGCTGCAGGAACGGCAGCGCCGCGGAGGCTCGGCACGCTCCGCGATACTCTCAGCGTGAGTCCCATCGCGCATCGCGAGACGGGCGGATCGAGCCAACGGAAGCGGCGAGCCCAAGAGCCTGGTGGGGCGAAAAGAAGTAAGTGAGGCAGTTCGGAATTATGAGTGGTGAAGATTTTGTCGCGCGACTGAAAAAGCGATTTGGCGCCAAGATTGCAGGTGCCAACCTGCAAGGCGTCGATCCCTGGATTGAAGTGACTCCGGACGGACTGGTCGAAGTCGGTGAATACTTGAAGGCCGAACCCGACCTGCGCTTCGACATGCTCAACTGCATCTCGGGCGTCGACTACTTTGAGCCCGACGCGAAAAAGGCTTCGAAGGCGGAATGGCAGCCGCATATCGAAGTCGTCTATCACCTGTCGAGCATCGCTCAAAAACATACGCTTGTGCTCAAAGTGATTCTCCCTCGCTGGAAGAATAACCAGCCCGGCCAGCTTCCCGAAGTTCCGAGCGTCACCGGCGTCTGGCGCGCCGCCGAATGGCATGAGCGGGAAGTTTACGATCTCAGCGGAATCATGTTCCTTGGAAATCCAGACTTGCGCCGCATTCTCTGCCCGGAGGACTGGGTCGGGTATCCCTTGCGACGCGATTATGAAATGCCCCTGGAGTATCACGGTATTCGCGGGCGATAGTCTGTCGCGAACCGTCCACTTATCGTTGTAGAGAAACCGAAGTCATGGCTACGTACACTGACGATCCGCGGATCGTGGAGTTTGACGTCCGCACCGACGAGATGCTCGTCAACATGGGCCCGCAACATCCCAGCACCCACGGTGTACTCCGGCTGGTGTTGCGTACCGACGGCGAGATCGTTTCCGAAGTGCAATGTCACCTGGGATACCTGCACCGTTGTGCCGAGAAGATCGGCGAAAACCTGACGCCGCGCCAGTGGATCCCGTACACCGATCGGATGGACTACCTGGCAGCAATGAACATGAATCTCGGCTGGTCTTTAGCGGTCGAGAAACTTCTGAAGTACGAACTGCCGCCCAAGGCGAAGCATCTGCGGGTGATCATCGCCGAGCTTGGCCGGATCGCCAGCCACCTCGTGGGCATGGGCGCTTACGGCCTGGACCTGGGCACATTCAGCCCGTTCCTTTACGCGTTTCGCGAACGCGAAAAATTGCTGGACCTGTTCGAAGAAGTCTGCGGAGCGCGTCTGACTTACAGCTACCTCACGCCCGGCGGAGCTACGGCCGATCTGCCGCAAGGCTGGCTGCAGAAAGTCGAAGCGTTTCTCAAACAGTTCGAACCCGTGATCGCCGAGTACCACGCGCTGCTCACGACAAATTCGATCTTCATCAAGCGCACCTGTGGTATCGGTGTTCTACCACCGGAAATGGCGATCAATTACGGTTGCACCGGCCCCATGCTGCGCGGCAGCGGCATCGATCACGATTTGCGGCGCGACGGCGAGGCACGGTACACGGACATGTATGACGGTTACGCGTTCGAGGTGATCGCGCAAAAGAACGGTTCGTACCCGCGTGACCACGTCTATCCTGCAGTTCCGCCGGAAGCGGTCCTGGGCGACTGCTGGCACCGATTCTATGTACGGATGCTCGAAGTGGTCCAGGCGATCGATCTGGTCCGACAAGGGATGGAACGCTACAGCACCACGCCCGGCGATTGGGGGCAGCCGATCAAGCTGTCGACGAAACTGCCCAAAGGCGAAGCGTACCTTGAGACCGAGTGTCCTCGAGGCCAAATGGGCTTTTACCTCGTCAGTGACGGGTCGGCGATTCCCTGGCGAGTTCGGGCGCGCAGCAGTTGCTTCTGCAATCTTTCGGTCGCCTCGGAACTGTGCCACGGCTGCCTGATCGCCGACGTTCCCGCGATCATCGGATCGGTCGACATCGTGATGGGTGAGATCGATCGCTAAGACGTCGCAAAAATCTTCCGTCCGGGGGCTTGTCGCCTTCCGATAGTTTGTGCCATATTTCACGATCTTTTGAGGGCAGACCCAAGCGAGGAAGGGTACGCTGGCCGTGGCGGAATTCATTAATTCAAGACTGATCAGCACCTTGCTCGGCTGGTTCAACGTCGACGCGCTTCCGGCCGATCATTGGCTGGGATTCGTGCTTGCGGGCCTGGTCCACACCGTATTGGTGATCCATGTCGTCGCAGTGGGAGCGTTGGTGTTCATCTGGATGGAGCGTAAGGTTTCTGGCCGCATCCAGGATCGGCTTGGACCGACGCGGGTCGGCGGCAAGTTCGGTTGGCTTCAGACGCTGGCTGACGGCTTGAAACTGATCACCAAGGAAGACATCACGCCCGCCAATGCCGATGCGCTTTTGTTCAAGCTGGCGCCCTATGTGAGTTTTGCGGCGAGTTTCGCCGGATATCTGGCATTGCCGTTTTCCGATGGCTGGGTGGGCCACCAAGTAAACTGCGGTATTTTCTTCATCATCGCGATCGTGGGGATGGAGGTTTTTGGCGTCATTCTGGCCGGCTATGCCTCCGGTTCCAAATGGTCGTTGTTCGGTGGAATGCGAGAAGCGGCGCAGGTTGTCAGTTACGAAGTACCGATGGGCATGTGCGTTCTGATTCCGGTCGTGATTTGCGGCAGCATGGATCTGATTACGATCGGGCAAATGCAGGCCGGGTTTTTCACGAACTGGATTCTGTTCCACGACCCGTTCGCCTTTGTCGTGTTCTGGGTCTATTTCACCTGTGCGACAGCCAGTGTCAATCGAGCCCCGTTCGACCTGGCCGAGGCGGAGAGTGAACTTGTGGCCGGGTTCCACACGGAGTATTCCGGTCTGCGCTGGAGCTTCTTTTTCATGGCGGAATACGGTTCGATGTTTCTGGTCAGTGGACTGGCCGCCATCCTGTTCTTTGGCGGATGGAATGGGCCGATTCCGATTTTTGGACCCGAAATTTTGAATCTTGCCTACACCGATGCCGAAATCGCGGCGGGTACTTTTCGCTTGGGAGGCTATATCGCCAACCTGGCTGGCTGCGTGAATTTCATCGGCAAGGCGGTGACAGGCGTCACGGTGATGATGTGGATTCGCTGGACGCTGCCCCGCTTGCGCATCGATCAGGTGATGACGACCTGCCTCAAGTATTGCGTGCCGCTGGGCGCCGTCTGTTTTGTGGGTGTTGTCGGGTGGCAGTGGGCCCAGCTCTGGTCGCCCAACGATTTGCATCCGCAGCAAGCGCGCATTTCGGTGCGCGAACGCGGGTTGATCGATCGGCCGGTTCGGACGGAAGGAATGGCGCGCCGGGCGGAAGTAGTGAAAAAGGCGGCTTGGGCGGGGTCGGTTCCGGTACAGGCAGGGGAGACGCGATGATGCTCTTGGCCGCCATCCAGTGGCATACCTTTTTCTTCCTGTTGTTCTCGCTTTTGACCTGCGGGTTTGCGCTGGCGGTCGTGTTTTCTTCGAACGTCGTGCGGATGGCGTTCTTTCTGACGATTTCGCTCGGCGCGGCCGCGGGGCTGTTTTTTCTGGCCGGGGCCGAATTTGTCGGTGCGATGCAGTTCATGATTTATGTCGGCGGAACGTTGGTACTTTTGATTTTCGGTGTCATGCTCACGGCGCATGAACGGTTCATTTCGATGAAAACCAAGGCCGGTGAATGGGTCATGGCGGCGTTCCTGGGCGGCGGGCTGTTCCTGTTACTGGTACGGGCCACGCTGATGGTTCCGCAGTGGAACGCGCCGAACCTGCAGCGGGATCAGGTGGCACAATCCGAAGTGCACGACTCGGCGGCAATCGGTGCTGCCGTGAGTGCCTATCGGGCCGATAGCCTGCCGTCGAGTTCCGCGCCGCCGGCAGCGGCCGTTCCCGCCGGCAAGTCGGTCTATCTGCTGCCGTTCGAGATTGTCTCGGTCCATCTCCTGGTCGTGTTGATCGGCGCGGGTTATCTGGCGCGCGCCAAAAAACGTAACCCTGGCAACGCCTGGCAGGCATAATCTTCATGGACCTACTGACACAACCTGTTTCCGTATCGCATTACCTGGTCGTAGGCGCGGTGCTTTTTGTCTGCGGGGTCGTCTGCATGGCGACCAAACGCAATGCGCTGGGAGTGCTGATGGGAATCGAACTGGTTCTCAACGGCGCCAACCTTAATTTCGTCGCATTCGGGAGCCGGATTCTGCGCAGCGATTCGCTGGGAATGGACGGACAGTTGATGGCTCTGTTTGTCATCGTGCTCGCGGCCGCCGAGGCCGCGGTGGCACTGGCGATCGCTTTGAATTTCTACAATAACCACGCCTCCATCGACGTCGATCATGCCGACGACTTGAAGGGCTAATGGAAATCTTCACGCCAATTTACAACTACTTGCCCTATCTCTACGGTGCCGCAGTCCTGCTGCCACTGACGTCGTTTTTCACGATTCTGATCGCCGCCGCCAAACTGCGAAAAGCGGCCGCGATGGTCGCCACGTTCGCCATCGGCAGCGCCTGCCTGCTGTCGTTCGTGGCCCTGCTCGCCTGGCTCAGCGTTCACTATACGTCGGACCACCACGGTTCGTCCGAACACGCCGTTGCCCACGCTGCGGCTGAATCAGGCGCCGGTGAAAACGAGCACCATGCCCCCAGCGCGGAAGCGGCGTCGAGTTCGGATGGCAGTCCGCAGCAAGCGCACGGTGCCCCCGAATCGCACGGGGCCCATGCCGCGGCCCCACCCGCCGTCCTGACCGGCACCGCCTGGGTGCTCGGCAAATTCGGGCAGCGCGAAGTGACCATCAGCTACTACATCGATGCGCTGACCGTCGTCATGTTCTGCATGGTGACCCTGATCGCTACCTGCATCCACTGCTACGCTATGGGTTATATGCACGATGAACTGCATCCGATTATCGATCATGAAGTGACCCTTGCGGACGGCAGTCACTTGAAACGCCCCGGACGGTTTCCCCGGTTTTTCCAATACCTCTCGTTATTCTGCTTCAGCATGCTGGGACTGGTGCTGGCGGGAAATATCGCGATGGTATTTGTGTTCTGGGAACTGGTCGGCGCCTGCTCGTATTTTCTGATCGGTTTTTATGTCGAGCGCAAGAGCGCCTCGAACGCCGCCAACAAGGCGTTTATTGTCAATCGTGTCGGCGATTTCGGCATGATCATCGGGCTGATGGCGCTCTGGACGAGTCTGGGAACGTTTTCGTTTGGCGATATCGATGTCGACGGTGACGGACACAAGGAACCCGGAATCTTCTCGCAGGTCCGCGGTCCGGACAATCAGTTTGCCCTGACGACGCCGGAAGGCATGGTGCGGTTGGGCGCCGGGCAGCAACTGGCGACCGTCGCCCGCGAGCATTACACGCAGCCGAATATGCTGCAGATCATGGAAACGCAGTTCCCCTCCCAGATCGGAACGTTGCGTGAATCGGGCGCCGGATACTGGTTACTGATTGTGGCGGGAATCGGGATCTTCTGCGGCTGCGTCGGCAAGAGCGCTCAGTTCCCGTTGCATGTCTGGCTGCCCGATGCGATGGAGGGTCCCACCCCGGTCTCCGCGCTGGTGCATTCGGCGACGATGGTGGCCGCCGGCGTCTATCTGGTCGGCCGTTTCTTCCCCGTGTTCGCCCCCGAAGTACTGCTCGTGATCGCCGTCGTGGGATGCATTACGCTGTTCCTGGCCGCGACGATCGCCATCACCGCCAACGACATCAAGCGCGTCCTGGCCTACTCCACTGTCAGCCAACTCGGTTACATGATGCTCGCACTCGGTGTAGGCGGCTGGCTGGCCGGCATGATGCACTTGATTACGCACGCGTTTTTCAAGAGCCTGTTGTTCATGTGCTCGGGGTCGGTGATCCATGCCGTGCATACGAACGATATGCGAAAGATGGGGGGACTGCTCAGAAAAATGCCGGTGACCGCGATCACGATGTTGGTGGGATGCCTGGCAATCGCGGGCGTCGGAATTCCGTTCCTGATCGGATTCAGCGGATACTATTCGAAGGACATGATTCTGGAACAGGCCTATTCGTTGAGTCTGGCCAATCCGGGCAACGCCTTCGCCAGCCTGTTTTTCGTGATGGCGCTCGGCGGCGCATCGATTACCGCGTTCTACATGTTCAGGATGTGGTACATGACATTCGTCGGCGAGCCTCGCGATGCCGAGGCCTACGACCATGCCCACGAATCGCCACCGGTGATGTACCTGCCGCTGGTGCTTCTTGCGGTCTTTGCCATCGCCGTCGCGTGGGAGCCGGTGATGATCGGCTATGCCATCATTCCGGCCGGCATCTTGTTCTGGCAGGCGTCAAAACGCGGTTGGTTTGCGGCCGTCCGCAATCCGGCGGGAGGCCACGGTGCCGATGACGCGCATGGGACAGGTCACGGCGGCGGTGGGCACGACGTCGCGGACGATCACCGACATGGGTCCGGTCATAGCGACGCAGAGCGTCATGATCACGGCCACCACAATCACGGCCACCACAACAGCGGACACGGACCCGTACCTTGGACGGTCCGCGGCGTGGTCGGGATGATTGCGGTATCCGTCGTTGGCGGAACATTGATTGCGGCGATCCTGCCTCACGAGATGTTGAGCGGATTGGCTTTGAAGAATTTGCTGGAACAGGCGCGTCCGGCCGGCACTGCGGCCGACGCTGTCGGCAAGTGGGTGCATTGGACCTGGCCGAACGAACATACGGCGCACGAAGAAGCCAACCATGCGCGGATCGTGGTGCCGGTAACATTGTTTGCGACGGGAACCTGGATCCTGGGCATTGGTCTGGCCACCGCAATCTATTCGCGGCGCTACCTGAATGCCGACGATGTTCGCCGTCAGTTCGCGCCGGTTTATCGGCTGTTGATCAACAAGTGGTGGTTCGACGAACTTTATGACGGCTTGTTTGTGCGGCCGACGCACGTCGTCGCAAGGGTCGCGTCGGGCATCGACCGCAACTGGATTGACGGGTTGTTGCACGCGATTGCGGCGGCTGCCAAGTCGGTCTCGGTCTTCTGGGACAAGCTGGCCGATCGCACGATCATCGACGGCGCCGCCAACTTGACCGCCCATTGGACCCATTCCGTCGGGCTGGCGCTGCGTCAGGTCCAGACCGGAAAGCTGCGACAGTATGTGATGTTCATCGTGGTGGGAGCTTTGGCGCTCTTCATCCTGATCAGTTTCTTCTGGAGTTCCACGCTGGCCCGCTAGCGTCGATTGAAAAAGAGAACCGTTTGCCATGTTAACGAACGCGATTTGGTACTCAATTCTGGTGTTCGCTCCATCGCTGGTAGCGCTGTTGTTGTCGGTCGTCACCACCCGCAACGACAATTTTTACCGCTACGTCACGTTGGCGACGACGTTGTTCACCCTGGTTTGCACCTTGTTCCTGTTCCTGATGCCGAACGGCGTCGTCGGTTTTAATTCCAACGTCGGTGAGATGCAGGGCATCTTCACTTTGGGTTGGATTCCAACGTTTGAGATCTTTTATTCGATGGGGGTAGACGGCATCAGCCTGCCCCTGGTCCTGTTGACGGCGGTGGTGAGCGTGCTGGCGATGGGCGCCAGTTGGTCGATCACCAAGTATGTCAAAGGCTATTGTGTGTTGTTCCTGTTGCTGCTGAGCGGCATGCTGGGAGTGTTTCTGGCTCAGGACTTCTTCCTGTTTTATGTCTTCTGGGAAGTGATGCTGTTGCCGATGTACTTCCTGATCGGAATCTGGGGCGGGCCCAGACGGGAGTATGCGGCGATCAAGTTCTTCCTGTATACGCTGGCGGGAAGCGTGGCGATGCTGGTCGCGATCCTGATGCTCTATTTCTACAGCGATTTGACCGATCCGCGACTTCGCGGCTTCCTGAACAGCGCGGTGGGGCAGTCGGTGATTCCGGACAAACAGCTGCGGGCGCGGATCGAGTCCGGTATGGCGAAGCGCGAGGCGCTGGCCGAGAGCCTCAAAGACAAGTCGCTCGAGGAACGGCGCAAGATTCTCGCCGCCGCGGAAACCATCACGCCGGTCCACACCTTCAGCATTCTCGCGCTGCAGCAGATCGGGCAGCATACCTCGCAGTTCGATACGTTTGGCGTGAACGAGGATGGTTCCGATCGATTGATCCTCGGCCACGGCCTGCAGTGGTGGGCGTTTGTGCTGTTGTTTATCGGTTTTGCCATCAAGGTGCCATCGGTGCCGGTCCATACCTGGCTGCCGGACGCCCACGTGGAAGCCCCGACCCCGATATCGATGATCCTGGCGGGCGTCCTGTTGAAGATGGGTGGTTACGGCATCATCCGCATTTGCTACCCGATCTGTCCGGCTGGAGGATACGAACTGGCGGCGGTGATCTGCGGCGTCGGCGTGGTCAGCATGGTCTATGGCGCGTTCGCCGCGTTGGCGCAAAAAGACTTCAAACGCATGGTGGCCTACAGTTCGGTCAGCCACATGGGTTACGTTGTGCTCGGCTTAGGAGTCTGGTCCGCAACCGCGGAGATGAATTTTGACACGACTTTCTGGAACATGGGAATCCAGGGCGCCATGTTTCAGATGATCGCCCACGGCATAAGTTCCACCGGCATGTTCTTTATGGTCGGCGTTGTTTACGACCGTGTGCACCACAGGAACCTCGACGAGTTTGGCGGATTGTTCGGTCGAATGCCGGTCTATACGGCGCTGTCGATCGGAATCTTCTTCGCCGGTCTGGGGCTGCCCGGACTGTGCGGTTTCATCGGCGAGGCATTCGTCGTATTTTCGGTCTGGGCCTACAGCATCACGATGGCGGTGATTTCCGCCGCGGTGGTGATCCTCACCGCCGGCTATATTCTTTGGGCCATCCAGCGCGTTTACCTTGGCGCCGAATATCGCGGCCCGCACGAGGATCATCTGAGCCCGAGCAACACCCGCGAAAACACGATCGGAATCATCATCTTCGCGCTGGCGATCATCTGCGGCGTCTTTCCGCGTCATACGCTGCTGGGCTATATGGAGAAGAGCGTCGAAAAGCATGTAGGCGACTTGCGCGCCTGGACCATCAACAGCACCCGCGCGACGTGGGCCCAGGAAGATCGCCGTCTGCAGGTAAGTGCCATCGAGGCGAACGCGAGCGATCAGGAATTATCCGCCCAGTTGGCCAATAAGCGACCTTGAGGAACCCTCGAACGTGAACGTGCATGACAGTATCAGCCAGATGATCGTGCAGACGCGCGACGTGAGTTTACCTCACTTTGCGGCCGAGTTGATCATTTGCGGAACGATCGTGATCAATCTGCTGGTTCGCATGGTCCGGCCTCTGCGATGGCTCGATTCCAGTTTTCTGGTGCTTGCCGGTTCGCTTGCCGCTCTATTTGCCGTTCGACCCTGGGAAATGGGGTCCGACGTGGCCCGTATTGAACTCTTCTCCGGAATGCTGGTCCACGACGGGTTTGGCGTGCTGATGCGCACGTTGTTGCTGGTTTTCGTGGTGCTGTTCGTCATTTTCACCTGGTTGTCGGGGATCCCCGACAAAGACGATGGGCCGGATATTCATACTCTGGTGCTTGGGGCCACGCTGGGGATGATGTTGATGTGCACCGCTAACCATTTGCTGATGGTCTTCATGTCCGTGGAGATGGCCAGCGTTCCCTCGTATGCACTCGCCGGGCTGCTGAAGGGCCGTCGCCAGAGCAGCGAGGCGGCCCTGAAGTATTCGATTTATGGTGCCGGCACCGCCGGCGTCATGCTATATGGTATCAGCCTGATTTCCGGATTATTGAATGCCGTGCACCTGCCGACACTCGCCCAGAACCTGGTCGAGAAATTGCCGACCATGGGCCCGGAAGAGACGATGGTGCTGGCGCTGGGCGGAATGATGCTGGCGGTCGGGCTGGCCTTCAAACTGTCCGCCGTACCGTTTCATTTCTGGTGTCCCGACGTGTTTGAAGGCGCCACAGCCGAGGTCAACGCATTCCTGAGCGTTGCTTCAAAAACCGCCGCCTTGGCGCTGCTGGTTCGAGTGGCGTTGGGGTTCGGCACCACGGTGCCGACGATGTTTTCCGTGGCCGCATCAACGGTGCCGGCAGCAACGGTGCCGGAAGGCGCGTTGGCAACCAGCCTTTACTCCGTCGCGGACGACGCGTCTCCGAATATCGCTCCGGCGAATCCGGCGGCGAACGCCGAGTTTCATGAAGCTTCCGCCCGGCGAGTACTGTCTCCGGTGCGCGGTTTCATCGCCAAGTTGATTGCATTCCTGGCAATTATCACTTGTACGTTCGGAAATCTGGCGGCTTTCGGACAAACGAATATCAAGCGGCTCTTTGCCTACTCGACCATCGCGCATGCCGGTTACATGATGATGGCCGTGCCGGCCATCCTGGCGGCTGCCGGGGCGGGTCCGAACGGGCATGAGGTCGCGCGCCAGGGTGCGGCCGCGTTAGGCGTCTATCTTGGCGTCTATCTGGCGATGAACCTGGGGGCATTTGCGATCATCGCGTTCCTGCGAAACGCGATGCGCAGTGAGGAGATCGCCGACTACGCGGGGCTGATCCGCCGCAGCCCGATCGTTACGATCTGCTTTGTGATCATTCTGTTCAGCCTGGTCGGACTGCCGCCACTGGCCGGTTTTTTCGGGAAATTCGCCGTGTTTTCCGCACTGTCCGGCGCCTACAATGTCACGGGACAGGCTCAACTCCCGGCGAACTACCTGGTCTGGCTGTTGGTTGCGGGAGGTCTGAATACGGTCATCAGCCTCTTTTACTACCTGCGCGTCGTGAAGGTGATGACCTGGAATCTCGAGCCGCGTGATCAGCGGCCGCTGCAGCCGATTGGACTTCTGCGAGGCGCCTATGTTTGCCTGATCACACTGCCGACGCTGGGCTGGATCTTGTGCTTCGATCTTCTGGCCAACTGGTGTGCCAAGGGCGCGATTTCCCTGCTGTAGGACCCGCACCGATTCGACTAAAGGAAAACTGGATTTCATGCCGTCCGCCACCAGCTTATCACCGAACGCCGTTGATCTCCTGAACCGATTAGTGGCCATGCATTGCCGTTCGCTGCCGGTCTATTTAGCCGATACCACGCCCTGGGGGCGACCGGGACAATCCGACACCTTGAAAGTGATCCGGGAGATGGCGGCCGATCATCTTGCCACCGTCGATCTTCTGGCCGAATTGATCAGCGAGTCAGGAGAGCGTGTCGAGACGGGCGGTTTTCCTCTCGTCTTCACCTGCTACAACGATCTCTCGCTCGATTTTCTGGTGCGCAAGACCCTTGAGTTTCAGGAGCGCGATCTGCGGGAGATCGACGACTTTATCGCCCAGTTGGCAGACGCTCCGCGCGCCCTGGCTCTGGCCCAGGAGATTCGTGGTTCGGCACTGGCCCATATCGACGCCCTGGACGAAATCATCCGCGGCGGAACTCCGGCCGATTCTTCGTCCACGGGGTAGGCTTCCCACGCATGGAGTTGATCGACTCCCACGCCCACCTCGACGACACGGTCTTCGACGCCGAACGCGACGCGGTGGTCTCGCGAGCCGCGGCGGCGGGGATTCGGGCGATCATCTGCATTGGAACAACGGCCGCCACCAGCGAGCGTTGTCTTGCGATCGCCGCGCAGCAGCCGCTGGTGTTCGCCGCCGCCGGAATTCAGCCGAATTACACCGCGGAGGCTTTGGCGGGCGATTGGGAACGTATCGTGGCGATGGCCAGTCGACCGCGCGTCGTCGGTATCGGCGAAACGGGCCTCGACCGCTACTGGCAGCATGCGGACTTCGCAACGCAGCAGGACTACTTTCAACGGCACATCGAACTGGCTCGAACGCTCGACCTGCCGTTCATCGTCCACATGCGCGATTGTGACGCCGATGTTCTGGAGATGCTTCGCGCCGCGCGCAAACTCGGACCACTCCGCGGCGTGATGCACTCGTTCACCGGCACGCTGGATACCGCTCTGGAATGCCTCGATCTGGGAATGGAGATCAGCTTCGCCGGAATGGTCACGTATCCCAAGTCCACGGAGCTTCGCCGAATTGCGGCCAGAATCCCACCGGACCGAATTCTCCTGGAAACCGATTCGCCTTACCTCTCTCCGCACCCGCTGCGGAAACAGCGTCCGAACGAGCCGGCGCTGCTTGTCCATACGGCGGCGGTCGTGGCCGAGGAACTGGGCATGCAGCCCGACGAACTGGGTCTCCGGTCGGTTCAGAACACGTTGCGATTGTTTTCCCGAATCACGATGGCCCGCTGACGCTTCGTCAATCCCAGATTGGCCAGACGCGTCCAGCGTGGCGTTCCAGCCGCTTTAACCGCACGCCGTACAGCTGTTCGATCGTTTCCGGCGCGAGCAATTCTTCTGTCGGGCCGCATGCCATGATCCGTCCGTCACGAAGAATCAACGTGCGCGTGAATTCCGGGAGGATTTCTTCAATGTGGTGTGTAACCAGGATCACGGCCGCGCGCGCGGGATGACAGGGACCTCGCAGGTACTCACCCAGCCACCGTAGGAATTGCTCTCGCGCGCCGGGATCCATCCCATCGCAAGGCTCATCCAGCACCAGGCAGAGCGCCTCGGCGACGCGGGCACGCGCCACAAGCACCTTGCGGCGTTCCCCGTGCGACAGGACGCCGAACGGCCGATCGCGCAGTTCTCCGCAACCGACGGCGACCAGCGCCGCTTCGGCCCGCTCCCAATCGGACGGTGTCGGCGAATCGTCGTGAAACTGCTTCAGACCGAACTGGGCGAAACGACCGGAGAGTACCGTTTCGAGGCTGCGTTCCGTCGGCGGAATCCAGGACGCGAAATCATCCGTAATCCAGCCGATGCGGCGCCAGAATGACGGCAGATCAATCCGTTCGCGGCCATGACGCTCGACGGCGCCGGATGTCGGCCAGAGCCGGCCGATTGCCAGTTGCAACAGGGTCGACTTGCCGCTGCCATTGCGACCAAGTAACGCCCAGTAGTCCCCTAGCGCGACGCTCCAGGTAATCCGGGAAAGAATGGGCCGTCCCGATCTTTCCAGCGTCACTTCGTGCAGGGCGAAAAGGGGCGACGGGTCGATCATCGGCGCGCTCCGCGAAACACCTCGACCGCCCGCGCCATCCGGTTCAATGGACGCCGCCCATCATCGCACGGATCGGCTTGACCATCGCCGCCAGGATCGCTCCCGCCAGCAGTGTCATCCCGGCGATCGCCCAGAAAATCTGCGTGTCGGAGAAATACTCGTTCAAAATCACCGTTTGCCCGGCGAGAAAATTTGCGTCCGCGTTCGCCAGAAACCAGATCGACATCACCTGACTCACCGCCCGCTGGGGTGACAGCTTCGTCACCATGCTCAAACCGATCGGGCTAAGGCACAATTCACCCACGGTGTGCAGCAGATAGACGACCGTCAGCCAGATCGGGCTGATGCGGACCTGGGATCGATCGAAGAGGCCGGACCCGATTGCGGCCACGACGAATCCACCACCGACCAGGATCAGGGCCATCGCGAATTTCGCGGGACTGGACGGTGCCCGGTTCCCCAGCCGCATCCACATCATGGCAAAAAACGGGGACAGGACCATGATTCCGAACGGGTTGATGTTTTGATACCAGCTGGAAGGAAAAGCGAATCCGAGGATTGTGTCCGCCGATTTGTTTTCTGCGAAGAGATTCAGCGCGCCGCCGGCCTGTTCGAAGGCCCCCCAGAAGACGACGCTAGCCACGAACAGAATGCAGACGACGGTCAATCGCCGTCGTTCCTCGGGCGAGAATTCCGGCGAGAGCATGATCCGGCCGAAACTGATCAGCGTTAACCCGAGTAACAGCAGGCCGAAACCGATATTGATCCAGCCTGCGTTGACGGGAATGCCCATCGCGTAAACGATGCCCCCCAGCGCGACCGCTCCCACCGTACCACCGATCAACAGCCGGAGTATGCGCTGCCGCCGTTGCGCCTCCGCGGCATTCGCCGGGGGGTTCGGCCGCAAGCCCGCCTCACCCATCAAACGGCCTTTCCATGCGAACACAATCAGTCCCAGCAACATCCCCACGGCCGCGGCGGCAAACCCCCAGTGCCAACTGGCGGAATCGGCGATTCCCATCGGGTTCAACACATTCTTCTTGAACCAGGGATGCTGGGCGAAGAATCCGCACACGGTCTGACCTACGAACGAACCAATATTGATTCCCATGTAGTAGATCGCGAATCCGGAATCGCGCCGAACGTCAGTGGGACCATAAAGTTGACCGACAATGGTGCTGATGTTCGGCTTCAGCAGTCCGGTTCCCACAATGATCAGTCCCAATCCGGCGAAGAAGAACGGCAGTCCATGGAACGCCAGACTGATGTGTCCCAGCATGATCACGACACCGCCCCAGAACACCGCGCGTCGCTGCCCCATCACATTATCGGCCAACCAGCCTCCGGCCAGCCCGGCGAAGTAGACCATCGAGGTATAGAGCGCATAGACGACGCCTTTTTGCGCGTTGTCGAAACCCAGGCCACCCTCGGCGGTAGCCTTGGTCATGAACAGAATCAGAATCGCGCGCATGCCGTAATAGCTGAATCGTTCCCACATCTCGGCGAAAAACAGCGTCAACAAACCGGAGGGATGACCGAAAAACGCTCGATCATCGTTGCCGGTCGGTCCTGTGGGGGACGCCGGACTGTCATCGGCGGCGCCGCCGCCTGCATAGGGGTTGTTGGAATTCGAACCGGACATCGGATGGCTCCTGGGATCGAAGTGGGCAAAGCCGCCACTGGCTCTGGCTATTCTTGTCCAGTTCGCGGCCGGAATTCGGCCACCCATTCCGCGGGCCCCGAATCACGTACGACGGCAATCGTCTTCGCCGTCTCCATCGTGCGGACATTTTCAAACAGCAACTGGCTCTCCGGAGTCAGAAACTCGGGTTCCTGAATCTGCCGAAACAATGCATCGGAATCGATCCCGGCCCGCGCCGCGCCATGCCGCAGCAGGGTGAGCGAGATTTGTGCGGCGGCGCCCTGCGCGCTGTCGGAGCGACCTCCCTCGATCGCCGCGATCGCCAAGGCACGCCGCAATCCGTCGACATCGTCCGCCGTCCGCAGCTGGGCGGCCACGCGACACACATACAGCGGCATCTGCCGAAGGTCATCCGCCCGGTCCGAGAAATATTCTCGCAACTGTTTTCGCATTACCGAATCGCAACGCAGGTAAAGCCCCGCCAAACTCGACCAGCGCGCATCCTCGTCGATTTGGCCGAGCCGTTCCCAGGCAGCGACGGCGGCATAACCGTCGCCCACCGGCAGACTCTGCCAGCGGCGAAACCGCTTCGATTCACCGAGCGATTTCTTGTTCTTGGTGAGTTCCGAAAACACATGCTCAATATTCTCGACGCGCGTGCGGGCCTCGACTCCGGTCCATTCCTTGTAAAACGGCAGGTCGTGCGACTGCTTGACCTGGTCCAGTGTCTTGCCCGCCTCGGTCGCGGCCCGGATCGACTGACGAAGCTCGACGAAGTATCGCTTCTGCATTGCCAGAAGTTCCTTACCGGCTAACTCGCCATGTCCGGGCGCGACGTGCCGGGGATCAAGATCTTCCATTGCGCCGAGCACCGATATCCAGCTTTCGGTATTACTGTCGCCGGTATAGTTGAACGCGCCATTGACGCAGGCGTCCCCCGTGAACAGGATCCGATGCCGCGGCAGCCAGGCGACTGCGTCGCCGGCGGTATGTGCATGGCCCAGAAACAGCAATTCGACGCGTTGCTCGCCGTCGTCAAAGACCAGCTTGTGGCTGAAGTACAACGATGGCATCGCGTATTTCAGCGCCCCATATTCGTCTTTCGTTCCCGCTTCCTGTTTCGATCGCGCGAATCCTTCAGCCCCTTTGGTCTGGAAGAGCGGCTGGCTTCGCTCCTGCGCGACGACGGTCGCACCAATCTGCTCATACTGCTGATTGCCGTCGGCGTGGTCACCATGATAATGCGTGTCGAACACAAAGCGGATCGGCTTGTCGGTGTGCTGGCGGATGACCTTGATCACCTCTTCCGCCTGGCCGGGAAAATTCGCATCAATAACCAGCACATAGTCGCGGAATACGACCCAGCCCTGGTTACAGCCGGTAAATTTGGGCTCCAGCTGCGCTTTGCGGAAGAACACCCCGGGCGCCAGCTCGCTGACCTTGACTTCATTCGGTGCCCCCAGAACGGCGGCAGTAGTCAAGCAGACCGCGATTCCGGCCGGCAGCAGAAACAGTTTGGATCGCATAGATCAATGTCCTCGGACGGGGTTCCCGTCTTCCATTGCCTCGCCTCAAGTCGGCGGCAGGACGACGTCCTCCTCGCGCCAACATCACGAAGGTTGCGTCGTTCCGATGGTCGTCCGGAAATCGGCACTCCATAAAAGCACAATGGCACGAATCATAATTGCGACTGGGGCTCAGGGCAAGCAGCAACGCGCATCTCATGCCTGCCGAGGCGCAAAAAAAGGGCGGATCGCGTTACCGCGATCCGCCTCGAAGTACGTTCCCAATGTCCCGCTTGATCCGCTGCCCGTATTACCACATATATTCCAGGCCCAGCGACGCCCCGTGATAGAAGACGTTGCCGCCGGTATTGATGAACGGATTTCGGCGGACGACGAATCCAGGTGCCCCGCTGAACTGCGGCGGTTCCGGATTGAAGTTCTCGATGCCAAGGGCCACGCCATCGACGAACAGGAAGTTGTACCCTGCTCGGAAGGTCCAGTTATGGTTCAGTTTGTAGAGCAGGTTCAGGCTGGACTCCGCGACCAGAGCCGCTTCGCTGGAGAGCACCGATTCGTTGGCGTCAAAGATCGTATTGCCGGCCGATCCAGCGGCGAGATGCGTGTTCGCTCGCGCATTGTTGCCGTAAATACCCGCCTTCAGTTCACCACCCACCCGCAAGCCGGGGAACAAGGTGAGCCAGGCGTCGCCGCCGATCTGGAAGCCCGTCAAGGCGTTGCCGGTATGCACGCGATAGTTCAGGTAATCGAAGTCCAGGCCGTTGATGCGCCGCGTGTTATGGACAAAGTCCTCGTTCAATTCGAAATAGCGGATTCCCGCCAGCCAGGAGTATTGCAGACGGCAGTCTGCACCTTGGCGGCGGCGACGGTAGGAGATTTCAAAACTGTTGAACTGCGATGAGTATTGAATGTCGTGGAACGCTGCCCGATCGACTTGATCGAAGAGCACAGCGGGGTTATTACCGAAGTTGCTGAAGACCGAAAACAGGTTGTTGGTGCCATTGACCTGCGCAGCGGTGTTGAAATTGAAGGTTCCCAGGTATCCCAGTTCGATCACTCCACCCGGTCCCCACTGGAAGCTGGCCAAGGCGCGAAAGCCGTACTCGTCCTCGAAATCGAGATGATCGCTGTTCAGAACCGAAACACCGCCGGCCCCTTGGCCGTCGTGCGTGAAGTCAAATTGTCGGCGGGCAACCTCATCGCGGCGTAACCGCACCGCATCGACCGCGAAGTCGAACCAGCGGGGCGAGCAAAGCCCCCCTTCGGGGTCTGGGAGTATGAAGTCGAGCAGGCTCCGGCCGGGGGAGCAGTACATCCCCGCGCCGTCGGCGTATTCGCCGTACTCCTCCATACCCTCGGCCATCATCGCTCCGTCCTCGCCCATGTAACCCGCGGGCGCGGCGCCGTAGGGGTTGCCGTACGCCGCCGGAGGTGGCCCGTAGCCGGGCATTGCCATCGGCTGACCGGGATAGGGGGAACCGGGCATCTGCCCGAATAGACTTGGGCCGCCTGCCAAGCAACCAAGCATCGTAACGACAAAATTCCACGCCCAGTGCATTTTCATTGGTATTCTCTCTGCGGATAACCCACACGTACAGCAATACCGGAAAAGGTGCTAAACTCCCTCGACAGAACCTATCGGTTCGACACAGGTCGCAGAACTAGTACTTTCCGAACTCCAGGTACATTTTCTCCAAACTTCCCTCGTCGAACTCATGTCCCCAGGGGCCGCGGGGCACGATGTAGTGGTCGGGGCAGTTCCCCCACGCTACGCACCTTGTCGCAGCGTGGGTTTCGCGGCGCATCCAATCAAAATAACTTGCGAAAAACCATGGGAAGGTGGAGAATCTACAGAGGCGCTGATTGCGTCGCCCGGGAGGGAGTTGATGAATGGGTAAACTGGTCGCAGTCCAGTCGGCCGACGCCTTAGCTCGACTGATCGAAAAAAGTTCGATTCTGCCGACCCCGCAGCTGGCTCGAGCGCGCGTCATCTGTCAGGGTGCTACCGACTCGACTTCGGCCGCCCGTGCGATCGTCAAAGAAGGCCTGCTGACGACATGGCAGGCGCGGCAGATGCTCGGTGGTTTCAGCATGCTCCGCGTCGGCAAATACCGGTTGATGGATGAACTGGGCAGCGGACCGCTGGGGCGCGTCTATCTTGCCGAACATATCCAGATGGCGCGTCGCGTGGCGCTGAAACTGTTCCCCAAGAAAACCAAGGACGCGCCCGAATCGACGGAAAAGTTGCTGGCGACGGCACGGATTATCTCCTCGATCGACCATCGCAACATTGTCCATATCTACGACGTTGATTATGACGCCGACTTTGACCGGTACTTCCTGGTCATGGAGCTGGCCGCCGGCACCAGTCTTAAGACGAAACTGGCGGAGACGCACGCGATGCGT